>ERZ795056.698-NODE-698-length-41462-cov-18.070568_pt1 | contig 41462 bp, 41 predicted proteins | sample MGYA00375140_ERZ795056 | MGnify/ENA primary metagenome ERZ795056 (study PRJEB30185, sample SAMN05720227) | activated sludge metagenome | isolation source: Anaerobic digester | place: USA | collected 2015-03-09 ...
GGCCGCTCTTCCCTATCCGGCTGACCTCGGCCACATTTGTCCGACCCTTACGGAGCCGTCATTTTTTGGGAGATCTATATTCCACCAACATGAGGCTGTCTCAAAACTACCTTTGCTGAAAATCATCATTACCCCATCCCTGAAGGGAGTGCTGATTTTCAGCGACTTCCACCCTTTAGGGAGGGGAAAAAGAAGGCGGTGAAAATCATAAAATCAACCTTTTGAGACAGCCTCTTTAATGAGGGTGCGAAGAAAAACCAAAGATTGACTGATTTTTAATTTCATCGAAATTTTTGGTTAACGCTGTAATGTCGGGGTGACTGAGCGTGGCAAAATGCTTAGAAAGTCACCCCGACAGTTTTTCCTCGCTGCCCACAACGTCCACACACATTCACAAATTCCATTTCGTTCATTTAGGAACAGGTCAGGCTAATTTTGCCTGAATTGCAAAAAAAGAGTTATTTACAATAAAATATTCTTTACCAGCACCTTAAAAAAATGATTGGGCCCTTTTTCAAAAAAAATACAACCTTAACGGTTATTTTTCGTATCTTTATACAATCATAAATTTTTCCTATGACTTCCAAAAAAGATTTTGTTCAGTTTTCCCGCTCCGAACAAATGATGCCACAGCCCGAGATGCTCGAAATAAAAAAACACAGGAAACAACTGAGCATAGGGATTCCGAAAGAGATTGCCTACCAGGAAAACCGTATAGGCCTGATTCCCGAAGATGTCAGCGTGATTGTCAACAACGGCCACCGCGTTATTGTGGAATCCAACGCCGGCAAATCGGCACATTTTCCCGACAACGACTATATGGAAGCCGGAGCCGAGTTAGTATATTCTTCCAGGGAAGTATTTCAAAGCGACATAATCATCAAAGTAGCCCCGCCCGTAAGCGATGAAATAGAGCAAATAAAAGCCCGTGCCACACTATTTTCGGCACTGAACCTCCCCGGACAGAGTGAAGAATATTTTAAGCAGCTGATAGCAAAAAAAATTACCGCCATTTCTTACGAACACATCAAAGACAAAACCAACTCCTATCCGGTTATCCGTTCGATGAGCGAAATAGTGGGCAATACTTCGGTGTTTATCGCCGGCGAATACCTGTGCAGTCAGGAATACGGCAAAGGTAAAAGTCTGGGTGGGTTTCCCGGGATAGCACCGGCCGAAGTGGTTATTATCGGGGCGGGTACCGTGGGAGAATTTGCCGCCCGGGCCGCATTGGGTATGGGAGCCCTGGTTAAAATATTCGACGATTCAATATACAAATTAAGAAGCATACAGAATAAGCTGGGCGAGCGCCTGTACACCTCGGTAATACAGCAAAAAGTGCTGGCCAAAGCCCTGCGGACCGCCGATGTGGTAATAGGGGCGCTCAACCCTGTAAATGGCCGCACTCCCTGCATCATCACCGAAGATATGGTAAGAGAAATGCCGTTCGGATCGGTAATCATCGACGTCAGCATCGATAATGGCGGGTGTTCCGAAACTTCCCATGCCACAAACCATACCCAGCCGGTATTCAAAAAATTCGGCATCACACACTTTTGCGTACCCAATATCCCTTCAAAAGTTCCCCATACAGCCTCCACAGCATTAAGTAATTTTTTCGCACCGGTAATATTGCAAATTGCCGAAGAAGGTGGTATTGAAAATTTCTTGCGCAACGAAAAAAGTGTCCGCATGGGCACCTATATGTTCAGTGGCATACTTACCAGCAAGTATATCAGCGACTTATTTCATATTCCTTTCCAGGAAATAGACCTGCTCATGCTACCATTTCACTGATTTACTGATATATACCATATTTCGGTAATTCATCTTGTTAATAACATCGTTTAAAACAGCAATTTTTTTATTTGTCTTTAAAAAGGATTTTACTAATTTTGCCGGTCAATATGGCAAAGCAAAGAACTGTAGCATCACCTGTAAGTCTTACCGGTAAAGGACTCCACACTGGAAATAATGTTATCATTACCTTTCATCCGGCTCCCGAAAATCATGGAATAGTATTTAAACGCATTGACCTGGAAAACCAGCCCATGGTACATGCCGTATTAGGCAATGTCAAAGACACTTCCAGAGGCACCAGCATCGAAGAAAACGGAGTGGGCGTTCATACTATTGAACATACCATGGCGGCACTTTCAGGATTATCCATCGACAATGTACTTATTGAAATCAACAGCTGCGAAACCCCGATTTTGGATGGCAGCGCGATAAAATATGTGGAACTGCTGAAAACCGCCGGCACCATAGAACAGGATGCCCTGAAAAAAGTAATCAGCCTCAACACGAACGTTCTTTACAAAGACGAAAAAAACAAGGTTGAAATCCTGGCCATCCCTTCCGACACGTTTAAAATCACCACGTTGATTGATTACGACTCGGATATTCCCGGAAAGCAGTTTGCCATGCTTGATGATATCGTTGACTTTGAAAAGGAAATTGCACCCTGCCGCACTTTTGTCTTTTTACACGAACTGGAATTTCTGCTGAAGAACAACCTCATCAAAGGTGGCGACCTCGACAATGCCATCATTTTTGTCAACAAAATAATCTCTCAGGAAGAACTCGACAGGCTGGCCACGCTTTTCAACAAACCAAAAGTAAGCGTACTTAAAGAAGGCATACTCAACAACGTAGAACTGCATTTTCAGAATGAGCCGGCACGCCACAAGCTTCTCGACCTGATTGGCGACCTTTCTTTGCTTGGCGGCACACTCAACGCCCACATCATCGCAAAACGCCCCGGCCATTTTTCAAATATAGAATTTGCCAGAAAAATAGCTGAAACGGTGGGAGTTAACTCCAAATCACCCCACAAAGCTTCGGTTAGTTTACCCAGCCTGACCAAAACGCCTTTGTACGACAACATACAGATTCAGAATATCTTGCCACACCGGCCACCCTTTTTGCTCCTCGATAAAATTCTGGAAATGGACGACAAAATGGTAATAGGCATTAAAAATGTAACCATCAACGAAGGCTTTTTTACCGGCCATTTTCCAGGAAAACCTGTTATGCCCGGAGTATTGCAGATAGAAGCCATGGCACAATGCGGCGGCATCTTTGCCCTCAACACCGTTCCAGACCCTGAAAATTATCTGACCTATTTCCTGAAAATCGACAATGCCCGCTTCAAAAAAATGGTGGTACCCGGCGATACCCTGGTCTTTAAACTTGAACTCCTCGACCCCATGCGAAGAGGTATCTGTCACATGCAAGGCAGCGCCTACGTCAACAACCAACTGGTGATGGAAGCTGAACTCCTCGCGCAAATAGTAAAAATAACCAAATCATGAATCAACCCTTAGCATTCGTCCATCCGCAAGCCAAAATTGCCAAAAATGTAGTTATAGAACCTTTTGTTACCATTGACAAAAATGTTGAAATCGGCGAAGGCACATGGATAGGCCCCAATGCTACCATTATGGAGGGTGCACGCATAGGCAGAAACTGCAAAATTTTTCCGGGCGCCGTCATTTCGGCCATACCGCAAGACATGAAATATGCCGGTGAAGACACCATCGTAAAAATAGGCGATAACGTTACCATCCGCGAGTTTGCCACCATCAACAAAGGCACCAAGGCCAACTTTGAAACCGTTATCGGCGACAACACCCTTATCATGGCTTACGTTCATGTGGCACACGACTGCATTGTGGGCAACAACGTGATTATTGCCAATTCGGCAGGCCTGGCCGGCCATATCAAAATCGACGACTGGGCTATCATTGGCGGCATGGTGGCCATACATCAGTTTGTCAGCATTGGCGCTCACTCACTCATATCCGGGGGATCCCTGGTAGGAAAAGACGTGCCCCCCTATTGCAAAGCCGCCCGCGAACCCCTTGCCTATTCAGGAATAAACTCCATCGGCTTGCGCCGCAGAGGATTTTCCTCCGAAAAAATAAAAGAAATACAGGACATCTACCGCATCATTTTTGTCAATAAATTCAATGTATCCCAGGCCATAAACTTCATAGAAGCCGAAATCCCCGCCACACCCGAAAGAGATGAAATCATTTTGTTTATCCAAAACTCAAAACGCGGCATCATGAAAGGCTACAAACGCAATGGATGCAACAACACCAAAAAAGAGAGCATCTAACGGATAATCAATCTTTTGCATCAGCTTTTGCCTGGATTTACAGGAAATACAAAAAAAATATTTCATTATTCGGAAATATTTACGATCTTTGCACCCCAATTTCAATTAATAAAAAACATTAACAATTAACAGTTAAAACTATGCCAGCAAGAATCAGATTACAACGTCGTGGTAAAAAAGGTCAAGCCTATTACCATATTGTAATTGCGGATGGTCGTGCACCACGTGATGGAAAATTCATTGAGAGCATTGGCACCTACAACCCTCTTACAATACCAGCCCAAATCGAACTCGATATCGACAAAGCTGTTACCTGGCTCCGCAACGGAGCAACCCCTTCGGACACCGCCAAAGCCATTTTGTCTTACAAAGGCGTCCTGTACAAAAACCACCTGCTGAAAGGTGTCGCCAAAGGCGCCATGACAGCAGAACAGGCCGAAGCCAAATTCAATATCTGGATGCAGGAAAAACAAGCCAAAATCCAGGCTAAGGTCAACAACCAACTCCTCAGCAAAAAAGATGCTGCCAAAAAACGTCACGAAGCCGAAGCAAAAGTAAACCTCGCCATCTCGGAAGCTGTGGCAAAGAAACGCGCCAAACTGCAGGAACAGGAAATGGCCGCAGCAGCCCCCGCTGAAGAAGCTAACAACGAAGCGGAAGCCCCCGCCGAAAATACCGAAACAGGAGAAAAACCAGAATAAAACCTCTTGCCCGGTAATGGAAAAAGAGCAATTTTCCTATGTGGGTAAAATAATCAAAACTCCCGGTTATAAAGGCGAAATTCTGGCCCAAATCGAAGCGGGTTTTATTGATAAATTTAAAAAAACGGAATTTGTTTTTGTTGAAATACAACACGAACAGGTTCCGTTTCTTATTTTATCGCGCGAAAACAAATACCACCACGTTTTTTTATTTTCACTCGACGACATCGACACCGTCGAAAAAGCACAAAAACTTACTGGTTGCCGCCTTTTCATTGCCGAACAGGCTAAGAAAAAAAAAATATCCGGCGATTTTGAGCTGAAAGAGTTGATAGGTTTTGAGGTGCAGGACAAAAAATCGGGGAAAATAGGAAAAATTGCCTGCTTCCTCGAACTCCCCCAACAACAGATAATGCAGATTTTCAAAGACAAAAAAGAAATTCTGATACCCTTTAATGAAGCTATTGTTCTGGCCATCGATGTGGCGCACAAAACGGTTACTATCCGGGCTCCGGAGGGACTGATAGATCATTACCTGAAATGAGGCAGCCTTTCCGGTTCAAACAATTCAGCGTTTCAGACGACTTGTGCGGCATGAAACTCACCGGCGACGCTGTTTTGCTTGGCGCCATAGCCTCCCCCGGCACATCAGGAAAAATTTTAGATATAGGCACCGGCTGCGGCATCCTGTCTCTGATGATGGCACAAAAAAGCAACGCCCTGATTGATGCTGTGGAAGCCGATGCGAATGCCGCCATGCAGGCCTCACGCAATTTCGCGCAAAGCCCCTGGAACAACCGAATGAAGATTCATCAGATGGCCATCCAGGAATATGCAGAAAAATGCCAAAAAAAATACGATTGCATCATCAGTAATCCACCCTACTTTCAGAATAAACTGAAAAGCACAGCGCTAAACAAAAGCGATGCCCGGCACAACAGCAACCTGGATTTTGCCCGACTGAGCCATTGTGTAAGCCGCCTGCTCTCGGAAACAGGCACCTTTTGGGCCATTATGTCGGTTTCGGAAAAAAACAACTTTCTGAAAGCCTTTTTGACCAGAGGATTGTACTGCCATTCTACAATTTTCATCTATGACAAACCAGGCAGGGAACCCAAAAGACTAATTTCGTGTTTTTCTTTCACTGTGCCTGAATCCGTTCCGGAACAAACCCTGATACTCAAAAACCCTGACAACAGCCCGTCAAAGGCTTTTATAGCGCTGACCAAAGATTTTTACCCGGGGTTTTGAATTTGGAATGAAAATTGGTAAATTTGCAAGGATCAAAACCATGAAAATGAAAAAAATAATGTCTTTCCTGCTGGTTATTACTGCCATAGTTTTAGCGTGCCAGCCACTTTATGCCCAAAAAGTATATTCATGCGACAGCAAATACGATGCTGATGTAAAAGTTTACGTGGCCGACAGCAAATACGACGCCGACCTGGTGGTGTATAAATGCTCAAGCCAGTACGATGCCGGAGATAACGACGGCGTTTGGTTTTTTGTGGATAGCAAATACGATGCGAAAAAGAAAATATACTTTGTGGACAGCAAGTATGATGCTGACCTGATTATTTATTTCACCGACAGCAAGTACGACGCCGGCTGGAGAAATAATTCGAAGAAACACCTGATGTATTAAACACTCCCATTGTACTTTTTGGAGAGTACATTTATTTCTTACTTTGCCAATTCATATGTAAAGAACTCATGAGCAGGTATTATTTTGATGGTGTTCTTATCATAAACTAAGGTATCCTTTTGACTTTTTGTGATGATATAACCTTCTTTGAACTTAAAAAAACGCATCGCATCCAGGAGACCATTAACTTCTCTGTCTTTATTTTCGTTATGAACCTGCTCGCAAACCTGAATAAGCAAAAGGCATTTGCCCTTTCCGAAGACAACAAAATCACACTCGCTGTTTTCCCTGAAATAATATAGTGAATTAAATTTTTGCCTTAAAAACAGGTAAACAGCATTTTCAAGTAGTCTGCCTTTATCGTTCGTAAAACTCAGAGAATTAGCAATTGCAAGTCCATTATCGATGGCATAAACTTTTCTTGGATTAACAGCAATACTTTTTGCCGACCAACTGAATCTGGGTAAAAAAAACAAAATATAAGTATCTTCCAGCCACGAAAGATAATCGGACACTGTATTTGCAGAGCCAACAGAAAAGCTTTTTCGCAAACTGTTATAGGTAGTTTCTTTCCCAATGTTGGATATCAGAAAGAGTGTAATATCCATCAGTGTTTTGGAGTTTTTAATTCCGTAACGTACGGCAATATCTCGCAAAATAATATCTTTCAGCAGTGATTGTAATATTTCCTGGTTCTCTTCTCTTAAAAATTCAGGGAAACCGCCTTTTTGGATGTATTTTTCAAAAGAGTTTTCATTGTTTTTGAGGTTTTTATACTCCAAAAATTCAAGATATGAAAAAGGAAACAATTCGTGGCGAAGATGCCTTCCCGTAAGGCGCGTGCCCAACTCCTTGCTTAACAGTGAAGCATTGGAACCCGTAATATAGATTTTTTCGCCTCTGTCATGCAATTGCCTGACAAAAATTTCCCACGAAGCAACATCCTGAATTTCATCAAAAAAATATGCAGCTTTATTTCTTCCTATAATTTCATCTAATTTTTGAAAATCTCCTATCTCAAAATTATTTACACGCGGGTCTTCAAAATTAAAATAGGCAATATCTGTCTTATATTGCTGCATCAATTGTTTCATCAAGGTGCTTTTACCGCATCTACGGATGCCAGAAATCACTTCAATATGTTTGCTTTCAGGCAATAGTTTGCTCAGATAGGCACGCTTTACGCCAGATTTTTTTATTTTAACATCGGACTGCTGGAGATTATAAGCGCTCTCTATTTCAGATTTAAAAACCATACAATTCGGATTATTAGTTTATAATACAAAAATATAATAGTTTACATTGCAAAGATACAAAAGTTTACATTGCAAAGATACAAAAGTTTAGGTTGTAATACTTAGGGCACATTCAATCCGTTGCAGCGGATAGTACAATTCCGATATTGTCTTATGGAACTATTTTTATGGAGCACCTCACGCACATAAGCGTTACCAATGATTATTAAATAATAGTAGAACATGAGAAAATCGTTTTGATTATTTTCTTTGTATTTCCTTTTATCAGTCACTAAGATCAGTCTTCGCCTAAGGTTATTTCGGCTGGCAATTCACGCCCTTTTCAACTTCCCTAATCATTTTTTCAAGTCTTTTTTTGACCTGTTTTAAATGACGGATCTTAATTTCGATATCGTTGACTTTTGCTTCAAACATTTTCACCTGCTCCCGGGGAGTCAATAATCCGCTATACCAGCTATCCAGCATTTTCTTTATTTCAGATAGTGTAAAGCCAACCTCTTTTGCTTCCTTAATGATTTCAACCCGTTCAACCTGAATTTCATCATAATTTTTGTAGTTGTTGGTTGTTACCTTTTCGTCCGAAACACCTTGAATCAAACCCAGGTTTTCATAATACCTCAACGTGTGTATCGACACGCCCGTTTTCTTCGACAATTCATTGATTAACATACACTTTTCAGTTTATTGAAATTTATTTCAAGTATAGACCATACTCTATACTTGTTGGTCACAAAAGTAACATTTACTTTTGCATGGGCAAATAAATTTTCACAAAAACACAGAAACATGAAAGTTATAATAACAGGAACAACAGGAATGATAGGCGAAGGAGTTTTAATCGAAAGTCTGACACATCCTTCAATTACCGAAGTGCTGAGTGTAAGCCGGAAACCAACGGGAAAATCGCATCCAAAACTAAAAGAATACATCGTGCCGGATTTTTTAACGCTAAAAGAAGATGATGAAAAATTACAAGGTTATGATGCCTGTTTTTTCTGTGCAGGTGTAAGTTCCGTAGGAAAAAAAGAAGCAGAATATACAAAAATTACCTATGATACCACGCTTCATTTTGCAAAAGCATTAAATCCCAACCCTGCCATGTCTTTCATATACGTAAGTGGCGGAGGAACCGACAGCACCGAAAAAGGCCGCATGATGTGGGCAAGAGTAAAAGGAAAAACCGAAAACGATCTGATGAAATTGCCGTTTAAACAGTCGTTCGGCTACCGTATTGGCTTTGTAAAACCTGCGGTTGGACAGGTGCACGTTTTAAAATACTATCCGTACATATCGTGGCTGTTTCCTGTAATCAGAATCTTATTTCCATTTATGTACAGCACGATGAAACAGGTTACACAATCTATGGTTTACGTAACTCAAAACGGTTACAAACAAAACGTGATTTATGTGAAGGATATAAAAGACCTTGCTAAAAGAACAATTAAATGAATCAGTAAAAATTCAAACACATATTTTTATGCAAAGCAAAATAATAGTAATCACTGGCGCATCAGACGGTATCGGCAAAGAAACTGCCAAAACCCTTGCAAAACAAGGGCACACATTAATTATTCACGGTCGTAACAAGCAAAAATTACAGGCTGTTTATGACGAAATAAAGGCAGAATCGGGCAACAGCAATATTGATATGTTCACTGCCGATTTTCTTTCGCTTGCCGAAGTAAAACGTTTTGCTGATGCAATAAAAGAAAAGTACGATCATATAGACGTGCTGATCAATAATGCTGGTGCACAATACACAGCAAAACGGGAGACAACGCCTGAAGGTCATGAAAAAACCATGACCATCAATCTCTTGGCGCCCTTTCTCCTGACACACCTTTTGCTGGATATGCTTAAAAAAAGCAAGTCGGCACGTGTAGTTACCGTATCGTCGGCTGCACATAAGATGGGAGGCAAGCCGTACCTTGACGACATAGAGTTAAAGAACAATTATACTATGCCAAAAGCTTACGGTTTATCCAAGTTATACGTGATTTGGATTATGCGGCATTTTGTTGCTGAAATGATAAGTGCCGGCATCAAAAACATCACGTTCAACACCGTACATCCGGGCTCAGCAATTACAAGCCTGGGAAGGGAATCCATGAAGTCATTAAAGTGGAAAATAATAGGTATTCTTTGGTTACCAATGATGAATTCTGTAGCAAAAGGAGCAAGCAGCAGCATCAAAACGGCCACCGCCCCAGAAATGGAAGGAGTAACAGGCAGGTATTTCGGGCCTAAAGGTGAAGAAAAACCAAGCGAAAAATATTACTCCATTGAAAATGAAAAGACAGTCTGGAACTACTGTATGGAAGCAGCTAAACCATACATAAACTAAAATTTCATTGTAGCATACTTTCCGATTGAGCCATTCCTGTAGAACTCATCTTTTTCGATTTCCGTCAGTTGTTTGACGGAATTTAATTGATTTCCTTCAGTTTATCAATTAAATTAATTTTTAGATTGGGTACTAATGTCAAATCTCAAGATTTTTAACAAACTCAAGTAAATCCAGTCCGTCAAAACTCCCAGAACTCATCATCAGCAGGTTTTTGCCTTTCCAGTCGAGGCTTTCAAGATATTCAACAAGTTTTTCTTTATTTGTAAAGACCGTAATATCATCGCGGCCAAATGAACCTTTTACCTTATTTTCGGGCAATGGCGGCATCTTTTTTATTTCGAGGGCATGGGCGCTGTAAAAAACGATGGCTTTATCGGCTTTTTGCATGCATCCCTTATATTGTTCCAGAAAATCGCTGTTCAGACTGCTGTATGTATGCAGCTCCATACAGGCAACAAGCTCCCGTTGCGGAAACTGTTCCTTCACCGCATCAATGGTCGCTCTCAGCTTGGAAGGCGAATGTGCAAAATCTTTGTAAAAAGCGGAATCCTCATTTTTACCAAGCAGTTCAAGCCGCTTTGCCGCCCCCTTAAATCCGGCGATCGCCCTCATAAAATCCGTGGTAGAAATACCCAGGCACTCGCATACCAGCCTGGCACCGTTAAGGTTCATCAGGTTGTGTTTCCCAAAAACCCGGATATCTGTAGCTTTATCGCCGATAGCAACAGAGGTTGTTCCGTTATTTATGGAATGCTGCGGAATACCGTATGGCAGTAATTTTATGTCCTTTCGGGCTTCGGGGCAAATGCATTTGAGTTCTTCATCGTTTTCGCAATACACTATGCTTCCGTCGGGTTCTATCAGCTCAATAAATTTCCGGAACTGATCCACATAAATTTCGAAAGTCGGAAACACATTGATATGGTCCCAGGCCACACCGCTGAGCAACGCGATATTGGGCCGGTACAGGTGAAACTTGGGCCGTTTGTCCAAGGTGGAAGTCAGGTATTCGTCGCCTTCCAGAATAATGACCGGCGCATCGGAAATGCGGAACATCGTTTCAAAACCCTCGAGCTGAGCGCCCACCATGTAATCGAAATCTTTTCCCAGTTCGTGCAGCACATGCATGATCATAGCGGTGATGGTGGTTTTGCCGTGGCTGCCGCCAATTACCACGCGTGTTTTATTTTTCGATTGCTCGTAAATGTATTCGGGGAAAGAATAGATTTTCAATCCCAGCTCTTTCGCTTTTATCAGTTCGGGATTGTCTTCACGCGCGTGCATGCCCAGTATCACGGCATCAAGGCCGCTATTAATTTTATCAGGGAACCACCCGGGCGATGCAGGCAAAATCCCTTTCGCTGCCAGCCGGCTTTTTGCAGGTTCGAAAATCTCATCGTCAGAGCCGGTAACCCTATGGCCGTTCTGAACCATGGCCAGCGCCATATTATGCATGACACTGCCGCCTATTGCAATAAAATGTATGTTCATGAAAACAAAATTATCTAAAAAGAAGGGCTGTCACAAAACACAAAAGTGAAGTTTTCAACAGCTCCCGGCGGAAAAACTACAGCAACTTTTTGAGTTTCATCAACTGAATGATGGATTCAGATATGTCTTCAGCACCCAGGTATTTACAATTATAAAAGACGTCAAAATCGTCTTCGTAGTTGTCGCTTTTCGATTTGCTTTTCAGCAGGACGTTTCTTTTGAAATCTATCTGGTTCGACAATTTTTTAGCCGCTTCTATGGTGGTGCAGGCACCGCTTTCGATGAGCTTTTTTACTCGCCACTCTATGGGTGCAAACAAGCGCACATGCACGCCCGCCGACAGGTGGCGTGTGACAGCCATACCGCCCCTGCCAATGATAACCACGTTGCCTCGCGTGGCGAAATCGAGAATAATCTTATCCAGAGTTTTCAGGATTTTCAGGTCGGAATAATAGTACTTCTCTGAAAAAGCATTTAATATTTCATCGATAGCGCCCCTTTTTTCATCGTTGAAGATTTTATAAATCCTTGACGGGTCCACATGCAATTCCTGGGAGGCAGCCAACAATATCTCCTTGCTTAATTTTGTCCAGGGTGGCAGATTTTTTGTTTTTTCATTGGCGTTGTTAAGCCGATCAACCAGCATCACTGCCACATCCTGAGCCGGACAGCCATACTCCCTGGATAAGGTTATAAAAGGCAGGTTCGCAACCGGCGGCTTAATGCCTTCTGCACCGGCATTGAAACGATTTACCATATATTGTAAAAGTATATTGCCCATAATGCGCCTCCTTTTTTTAATAATGTACTGATATATGCTATAAAGATACTAATATCCTGATGAATTTCCTAATTTTCGCATTATAATTTTCATGAAGTGTCTGCAAAAAAAATAGAAACAAAACCTTGTCATTAACCTGGCCTATTCATACATGAACGAAGTGAAATTGATGAATGTGTGTGGACGTTGCAAGCAGCAGGCCATGTTATACCCCGGCAAAGAAAAATTATGAAACGACAAATCATTGCCGGATTACCGGATTTTCTTTTGCCTGCCCAAAAGGTGAAAAATTCGTATGAATTTTTCAGGTCAAATATCTTAACAAAATAAAAACATCGCCGGAAAGTTTTTTCTCAAAAAATTTTTTCCTGAATAAAACAATATTTACTTTTGACCAAAATTAAAACTTCTTAAATATAATAAAAACTATGGAACTACCATTCACAGAATCGTACAAAATCAAGATGGTCGAAACTATACGCCGCAGCACCAAAGAAGAACGCCTGGGGTGGATCAGAGAGGCTAATTACAATCTTTTCAACCTGCGAAGCGAGCAGGTATTTATTGATATGCTTACAGATTCGGGCACCGGAGCCATGAGCGATAAACAATGGTCGGCCATGATGGTTGGTGACGAAAGTTACGCCGGAGCTTCTTCGTATTATAACCTCAAGGATGCCATTAAAAACATTATGGGATTTGACTATTTTTTACCCACGCATCAGGGACGCGCAGCAGAAAATGTTTTGTTTTCGGTATTGGTCAAGGAAGGAGACCTGGTGCCGGGCAATTCGCATTTCGACACCACAAAAGGACATATAGAATTCCGCAGGGCAACCGCCGTGGACTGCACTATTGATGAAGCTTTTGACACCACCCTGATACATCCTTTTAAAGGCAATGTAGATCTGAACAAACTCGAAACTGTGTTGAAAAACAACCCTATCGAAAAAATACCGTTTATCATCGTTACCGTTACCTGCAACAGCTCAGGCGGGCAGCCGGTTTCTATGGCCAATTTGCGCGATGTGCACAGCCTGGCACAAAAATATGGCATTCCCGTAGTTTTTGACTCGGCTCGCTTTGCCGAAAATGCATATTTTATCAAGATCCGTGAAAAAGGCTATGAAAACAAAACGATCAAGGAAATCGTCAGGGAAATGTACTCCTATGCTGACGTAGCCACCATGAGCAGTAAAAAGGACGCTATTGTCAACATGGGCGGTTTTATCGCCATGAAGAGCAAGGAATTGTTTCAAAAAGCCAGTTTTTATAACATCATGTTTGAAGGTTTTCTTACTTACGGTGGGATGTCGGGCCGCGACATGAACGCGTTGGCTCAAGGGCTGGACGAAGGGACAGAATTTGATTACCTCGATACCCGTATCAAACAGATAGCTTACTTAGGACAGAAATTAAAGGATTACGGAGTACCCTTGCAGGAACCTTTTGGCGGCCATGCCATTTTTGTGGATGCAAAAAAATTCCTTTCCCATGTCCCTAAAGAAGAATTTCAGGCACAAACGCTGGCTGTTGAACTGTATATTGAAGGTGGCGTACGTGGTGTGGAAATTGGCGCCATCATGACGGACCCTGATCCCGTCACCCACCAACCCCGCTACCCGAAACTGGAATTAGTAAGGCTGGCTGTACCCCGCAGGGTTTATACCAACAACCACATGGATTACGTGGCAGCTGCACTGGGTAATGTTTACGAAAGACGTATGGGAATCAAACACGGTTACCGCATCACTTACGAATTACCCATCATGCGCCATTTTACCGTAGGACTGGAAAAAATTGAAGCGTAAGATCGCGCTTTAGTTTTTGATAATCTTAACTACACGGGAAACACTTTCTTCGCCGGAGAGCACGGAAAAATAGCAACCTGCCGGCAATGTTGACATATCAACCGTAATAGCATTGGCGCCCGCCGGCAGCTCCGAAAATTCATAGCTTCGCAGTGTACGGCCTGCCATATCACGGATGGATAAAAACATATTGCCTCCGGCCTCCTGATCCCATGTCAGCCTAAGCATCTCCTGCACCGGATTGGGAGAAACACTAATGTTTTGCACCATTGGCAACGGCTGTGGCAGGCCAGAGATCATTTCCCCTGCAAAGCCTGTGCGTTCGTTAGCGCCTTTATAAGTGCCCCAAAGAACTTTTTCGGGTGTATAAGGCACATTCAATTCATACACATTGACATACACTTTATCAGGGAACAGGCTATCGTAAGAGTTGGTATAGGATAAAGCCACCAGGTCCATCATGTTATCCCCATTGACATCCCCGACATTGGCACCGTTCATAAATGTCCACCCGCGCGGACGTATGGGAAATCCGGACACCTGGCCTCCACTGGAAATGTTATATGCATGAATGAAACCATAGCCGGTAGAATCCAGCAAATTGGAGCCGAACACGAGTTCAAAGGAGCCATCATTGTTGATATCGGCCACAGAAATAAATCCCTCCAGGCCGCCAGGCTTAACAACAGGAAAATTCGGCAGCAGGTTGCCGGCGGCATTCCATCCATAAAGCATTTCATCGGCATCGCTGCCAATGGGGCGGCTCATGAAAATATTCCATTCACCATTTATTCTCACTGCGGTTGGAGGCGAATAGGTCCAACTGTTGTCTGTAACGGCCTTAGGCCAGCCGGGATATGCGCTGCCATCATTTTTCATAACATAAAACTCCGGGGCATCGCCATGGGTGGCTCCGGCCACCTCGCACTGACCGTCATTGTCCAGGTCAACGATAACGGGCGATTGGTAACTGTACTTTTGCAGGGGATCAGTAACAAGAGGAAATCCGGTTTCCGGCGTGCCGTCAAGCGCAAAGACATAACGGCTTTTGGTGGAATAAGCCACGATTTCTTTTTCGCCATCGCTATCCACATCGGCCACCGAGGGTGTTACGGCAGGTATTCCATCTAAGGTAACCGGCCAGTTGGCGCTAAACGAAGTACCGTCGTTGCTCAGAATATGTACCCTCCCGGCAGGCGACATTCTTTCGCAGACAATAATTTCTTTATTGCCATCATTGTTCAGGTCAGAAAGAACGGGTGAACAAATAATCCAATGATTGCTGAAGTTTACAGGCCACCCGGGTATAATGTTTCCGTCATGGTCAAAGGCGTATATCCGTCCGTTGTCGGGGCTGCCTCCGGTAACCTGAACAATTTCGGGAAGCCCGTCGTTGTTGATATCCGACACCGAAGGCGGATATACAGCCGTGCCGGTAATAGCTTTTTGCCAGATAAGCCCCTGGTATGAATAAACATAAAGCGTACTGTTAGCGGCAAAAACAATATCGGTGATACCGTTTGTATCCATGTCTTCGAGGGCAAGGCCGCGGAAATTTTTAAAATACGGGTTTCCGGCTACAGAAACCGGGAAGCCGGCCATTTGGGGATAAGAATCTTTCGTATGTGCTATTCTCGGGGCGTTGACTCTTTGGCAGCGCACCATAGCATCTTCGTTAACGTATGCCTGCTGCCATGTTTGCGACACAGCTTCCAGTGAAGCCAATAAAAATAAAAACGCAATGTAAAATATCTTCATTTTCGGTTTTTTTGGAAAACAAAGATATAACAAGGCCTGAGAAAATCACTCACCATTCAAAAAAAATGCCTGAAGGTAATACGTTACCAGGCCGCTGTCGCAACGGCATGAGTAACAATCCTAATCAGAGGTCAGGAAAGGAACTACTTTCCACCGAAAATACTTTTCAGTTTTCCCAAAAATCCACCGGCGCCGGAACCGCCCGCCAGCATCCCGATAACGCTTTCCAGGCTAAAACTGTTGTCGTTGGGGTCGTTGGTTTTGCTGATTAATTTCCCTAAAACCACCGGTATCAGCGATTTTACCAGTGTTCCGGCCACATTGCCATCGAGTTTGAACTTTTTCATCAGGTCACCGGCCACGCCGTCCGAAATATTGTTGATCGTGGTGTTGTTGTTGAGATCGCCGCCTTCGTTAAAAAGTTTTGTAATGCTGTCCATGCCTTCGGTACCGGCTATCCCTTTCATTTTGTCCATCAGGGATTTGGTAGCAGCTTTACACACAGCGTCATTTTTTTTATTCGGGATGGCAGGGTTGTTAATAATGGCATCACCTGCATTTTCTTTTACCAATTTTAAAAGTTCTTCTAACATAATTTGGCATTTTTAGGGTTATTATTTCACAAATATAACAACAAAAACATAATAATAATAATTTTTATATTTATTTTTACAACTAGGGGATAATCCCTGACAAATGTGCCGGTAATCGCAAATATTTATAATTTTGCGGCATTATGAATATCACCGAAATAGTACTGATTGCTCTTGGCCTGGCAATGGATTGTTTTGCCGTGTCGATAAGTTGCAGCCTGGGCAAAAACAACATTTCCAGGCTACTGGCCGTAAAAATTGCTTTATTCTTCGGGTTGTTTCAGGGCTTGATGCCCGTGGCAGGATGGCTGCTGGGACTCTCATTCAAAAACATGATGAGTGGTTTTGATCATTGGATTGCTTTTGGATTGCTGAGCATTATCGGGATAAAAATGATAGTGGAAGCTTTCAAAAAAGAAGAAGAACGTGATCTGAACATTCGCAAAACCATGGTGCTGATAAGTTTATCCGTAGCCACCAGCATTGATGCCATGGTGGTAGGTATAAGTTTTGCCTTGCTTAAATTAAACATGTTGCTGACCCTGGGAATTATCGGGATAGTAACCTTTATTGTTTCGCTGGTGGGAATTTATATCGGGAAAAAATTTACTTTTATCAGCGCCGGGAAGGCTGCGATAATCGGAGGCCTTGTACTGATTGGGATAGGAACAAAAATACTGATTGAACACCTTAATCCATAAATTATGTCAAAAATCAGGCTCACTAAAGAATTCAAATTCGAGATGGCACATGCCCTGCAGGGTTATGAAGGCCCATGCCGTAACATCCACGGACACTCCTATTACCTGTATGTTACCGTCATCGGCGAGCCGGTGTGCGACCACAACTCGCCGGTAAACGGCATGGTTATGGATTTTACCGAGTTAAAAAATATTGTGAGAACAGAGATTACCGACCAGCTCGACCACGCGCTGGTATTGTCTGACAAGATACCTCCGCAGCTGCTCGCGGCGCTGAAAGGTTTTAACAACATCATTCTCCTTCCCTATCAACCCACCTGCGAAAACATGCTCCAGGACTTTGCCGGCCGCCTTCAAAAAAAATTACCTGCACATATACGCTTATTCAGCCTGAAACTGTGCGAAACGGTAACTTCATCGGCTGAATGGTATGCCAGCGACAACGATTAGCCCACTCCATTACTGGCAAATAACCCGCCCCCTGCTCAACATCCTTTGATTACATCCGTACAGTGGACTTTTGCACCTGGTTTGTTCCTTAGGCAGTTACCTTTCGTCCTGCACTAACCAGATTATACTCAGGATTAATTTGGAGGAAACACCAGTTTGTACCAATATCACTAATCCCTTTAAATCCTGTTACACGTAGCCAGTTACTAGGAATTTTAAAAAATTATTATTATCTTTGACTAATTGGTTTCATCATAAAAAACAAGATTATGAAGAAATTTATAACCTGCTACGGCAGCCTTATAAAGGTTGAAAATTTGTGGTGCCTCAGCGAACTTGGCATACCGCAGACCTGCCTGCTCGAATCGCTGGACGCTTTTCCGGGCTATTACGGAGACAGCCCTAAAATCAATGTCCCAAGGTTTGTATATTTTGTGTTGGGTAAACCCTATTCGATGGAACAGATAACCAGGGTCTCGCAGCAGATAAAAAAAAGCATAACTTACGAATTTGATGCCGCTTTTTGCGAAATATCCATGCGGGACAACACGTGTTGTGCCATACGCATCACAGGCCTTACGGATTATTCGCTGATTAAATCACTTCAGGAAGCATACAGGGATAAAGGTATGTTGCTGAAGAAAAAAATCAAAAACATTGAAAATGAACCTGGCCTGATAAACATCAGAAAATTTTTCAGGCTTGAACAATGTCCTTCAGGAGTTTATCTCGACAAGGAACTGACCTATAATTCCTATTTTGTGATTCCCGGGGAAATTAGCTGGGAGACCTTAAAACAACACATCGACCTGCTACGCAACAACTGGAATCAGGGCAGTTTTGATGCCGCAAAAGCTTTTATATATCAGGATGACGGCATCATCGATCTGATCAGGATATTCAGCAAGGAAAACAATGAAGTTTTTACCCGCAGCATTCGTAACAAGTACTATGAATTAATGAACTACTGATGAGTATTTCAGCACTGTTTTTCTCAGGCCTGTTACGATAATCCTACAATATTTCCATTTTCATCAATATCAATAAATTCTGCTGAAGGTATTTCGGGCAGGCCCGGCATACGCATGATTTCGCCGGTAATAGGGACAATAAACCCTGCCCCGGCAGCAACTTCTATTTCGCGCACGGTCACCACAAAATCTTTTGGTCTGCCCAACAGTTCGGGATTGTCTGACAATGATTTCTGGGTTTTGGCAATACATACCGCCAGTTTATCCAGGCCCAGGTTATAGACTTTCTGAAGGTCTTTTTTGGCCTTTGGCAAATAGTCAACGTGCTGTGCGCCATAGATTTTTTTACAAATTGTTTCAATCTTTTTTTCGACAGACCAGTCTAATTCATATAGAGGGCTGTATCTGGCGGTGCACATATCGGCCACTTTCGACACCATATCGGCCAATTCAAGCGCTCCTGCCCCACCTTCACTCCAGACATTTACCGCACACGCAGGAATGCCCAGTTGGCGGCAGCGTTCTTTTACTGTTTCAATTTCTTCGTCGGTATCGCTGGCAAATCTGTTGATAGCCACCACCGGACAAAGGTTGAAAAGTTTCATATTTTCGATGTGTTTGTCAAGATTGGGCAGGCCATTTCTTACCAGCCCGGGATTGGGTTCTTTCAAGGTCTTCAGATCGCCGCCGCCATGGTACTTGAGCGCCCTCACCGTGGCCACCAGCACCACCGCTTCCGGGTCCAGCCCGGAATAACGGCATTTAATATCAAGAAACTTTTCGGCGCCCAGATCAAAACCAAAACCGGCTTCAGTAACCACATAATCCGACAGGGACAAGCCCATGCGTGTAGCGATCACCGAGTTGGTACCCTGGGCAATATTGGCAAAAGGCCCTCCGTGAATGATGGCGGGGGTATTTTCGATAGTCTGCACCAGGTTAGGCAAAATGGCATCCTTAAGCAGGGCTGCCATAGCGCCATTGGCTTTCAGGTCGCGGGCATACACGGGTTTTTTGTCGTAGGTATATCCAACAAAAATGTTTCCCATTTTTTCTTTGCAATGCAGCAAATTATCCGAAAGGCAGAGTATAGCCATAATTTCGGATGCAGCGGTAATATCAACGCCTGTTTCGCGGGGTACGCCCGACATGGTGCCACCCAGTCCGACAATAATTTTTCGCAACGAACGGTCGTTCATATCCATCACGCGTTTCCACAAAACAGTCCTCGGGTCAATAAATAGGTTATTCTTTTTGTTCTGAATATTATTGTCGATGATAGCAGCAAGCAGGTTGTGTGCTTTTTCGATAGCCCCGAAATCACCTGTAAAGTGCAGGTTGATATCTTCCATGGGCAGCACCTGTGAATAGCCGCCCCCTGCAGCGCCGCCTTTCACACCAAAAACAGGACCCATTGACGGCTCCCTGAGCACCACCGTGGTTTTTTTTCCAATACGGTTCAGCCCCTGTGCCAGACCTATGGAAACAGTGGTTTTCCCTTCGCCGGCCGGAGTAGGCGAAATGGCAGAAACCAGGATGAGTTTACTGCTCTTAACTTTTTCAGGGTTGATATATTTCAGCGGCAGTTTGGCCTTGTACTTCCCGTAATACTGCAGATCATCCTCGGCAATGCCAAGCTGAGCGGCAATCTCACGAATGTGTACCATTTTGGCTTCATGTGCAATTTCGATGTCTGTTTTCATAGTTTCCGTAATTTAATGTTAGTATAACTATTCAAAAATAATCAAAATTTTTCATATAGTCATATTGAAGAATGCTATCTGATTCACCTTCTTTTTAAAATATTATGTACGTTTGCAGAAAATAATATCCCGTAATGAAAGTCAGCGGATTTACTTTTATTAAAAACGCCCTGATATACGACTATCCGGTGGTGGAAGCCATACGCTCGGTTTTGCCATTATGTGATGATTTTGTCGTGGCTGTGGGTAAATCCGACGATGATACCTACCGGCTGATTAACGATATAGACAGACATAAAATAAAAATCATTGAAACGGTATGGGATGAGACCTTGCGTGAAGGCGGAAAGGTACTTGCCAGGGAAACAGACAAAGCTTTTGCCGGAGTTTCCGCCGATGCAGACTGGGCTTTTTACATACAGGGCGACGAAGCCCTTCACGAAAAATACTATGACATCATCCGCGAAAGCATGACAAAATACAAGGACCATAAAGAAGTTGACGGCCTGTTATTCAAATACCGCCATTTTTACGGTTCGTATGATTATGTCGGAGCTTCGCCCAAATGGTACAAACACGAGATACGGGTGATTAAAAATGATAAATCCATTTATTCGTTCCGCGACGCACAGGGATTCCGCAAATGCGACAACCAGCTCTTGCGCGTAAAACCCGTTGACGCTTACATTTATCATTACGGATGGGTAAAAGAACCGGAGGCTATGCAACGCAAACAGGAGCATTTCAATAAATACTGGCACGATGACAATTGGGTGGAACGCCACATCGAGAAAACAGAAAAATTTGATTACTCAAAAAATCCAGATTTTCTTGTTCCCTTCACCGGAACACATCCCCAGGTGATGCAAGCCAGGATAAAAGCCAAAAACTGGAAATTTGATTACGACGCAAGTTATGATAAGCGCTCGTTGAAAACCAGGGTAAAGAGTATGCTCGAAAAGTATCTGGGGCTTGATTTCAGCTATAAAAACTACAAAATCATCTGACCTGCATCAGAAGATTTTAAAAACTCGAATAGTAACTACATTGAAAGGAGCATTTTATGAAAAAAACACTTTATTTTGTAGCATTGGCGATAATAATGACAATACCTGTTTCGGTATTTTCGCAGAATGAAGATGCTGAAGGATGCCAAAATCATCCGTTATTTAACCAGATGAATAATTTCTTTATCAATGCATGTGAGCTTCGTGAATTTGAGGCCTTTAAATTTCCGTTGGAAAACAGCACCGAGGATGACACGAAAACGGAAACAGTGGAAGGCAAGTATTATCACTATGAGTATTTATTAAAAGAGGGAGCGGACCAGCCATCTGCGTTGCAAGTTTACAGAAACTATGAAAATGCACTGAAGAATATTAATGCTACCATAGTTTCAAAGGTTTATGAGCCCGGCAATTCAAATAATTTTTTATGTGCAAAAATTGCAAAAGGTGTTTTAGAAACCTGGGTGAAAATTGACGCAGGAGATGGCGCCCGGACAGATTACTACATTACGATAGTTGAAAAAGAAATTATGAAGCAGGTTATTCAGGCCAACGAAATGCTAAATGCCCTAAATTCCGATGGATATATTGCCCTGAACATACTTTTTGACACCGGAAAATCAACCGTCAAAGCAGAATCAGAGCCCATCATTGAACAGATTTTTTTATTGCTCCAGTCCAGTCCCTCCTTACAGGTTTCAATAGAAGGCCATACCGACAATACAGGCAATAGCGAATCAAACCAAAAACTATCTGAGGAGCGCGCAAAAGCTGTAATGGATGCCCTTATTGCCAAAGGCATAAAAAAAGAACGATTATCTTTCGTTGGCTGGGGTCAGCAAAAAAATATTGCCGACAACCGCACAGAGGAAGGAAGAGCAAAGAACAGACGGGTTGAAATTGTGAAGAAATAGAAATTTTCATGATGCAGTTGCGGAAGCAGGAAGCTTATCAACAATGTTGTGCATGGCCATCGGCCATAATTTTATGCCTGAAACCGCAAGCAACAACCCATGTCAGATAATCATGCCGGCGGCCACGGTTTCGTTAGTGGTTTCATCGATCAGAATCAGGCTGCCTGTAGTATGGTTGGCCGTGTATTTATCAATATAAAGACCATGTAAGGTTTTTATGGACACCCTGACGATATCATTCAATCCGGCCTCTCCCACCCCATCAATTTTGTTGCCCGTGTTGATATCAATTTTATAGGAAATACTCTTTATCGAGCACCTGTCCTCACGGGCAACCTGCATCAGCAGGTAATGATTTCCCGGTAAAAGTTTTGCCGTGCTGCACCAGAAAATCATGGCGTCAAACTCCTGTGTAATCACGGGCAGGTCGTCGCCGGTTACTATCAGGTCGCCGCGGTTGATATCTAAATCATCAGTAAGTTGTATGCTGACCGACATCGGCGATGAAGCCTTTTCCAGGGAGTTTTCTCCCATGTTAATAGACTTGATATATGAACTTGTTTTCGATGGCAGCACTATCGCCTTTTGGCCCGTTTTAAACTCGCCGCCGGCCACAATACCCGCATAAGCCAGGTAATCCTGATAATCATTGCTGACGGGCCTCAACACATACTGAACAGGAAACCGCCCACCGGTGATTTGAGCTGGTGTAGTGCATGAGAAATTTTCGAGTTGGTTCAACAAGGTTTTTCCTTTGTACCAGGGCATCTTCAGCGAAGCGTTGACAATATTATCGCCATGAAGGGCGCATATGGGGATATAATCAATAGTCTGAAAATCGAGTTTAGAGGCAAAATTGCCGAGATTTGACCTGATAAGCTCAAAAATATCTTCGCGATAATCCACAAGGTCCATTTTATTCACCGCCACCATCATGTGCTTTATGCCAAGCAGTGATGCGATAAAAGTGTGCCGGCGGGTTTGTTCCGCTATGCCTTTGCGGGCATCGATCAGCATCAGGATAAGATCGGCTGTGGAGGCGCCGGTAATCATATTGCGTGTGTGCTGAATATGTCCGGGAGTGTCGATAAAAATGAATTGTCGCCGGGCTGTGGAAAAATAATGATGAGCAACATCCAGAGTGATTCCTTGTTCCTGTTCAGCATGCAGGGCATCGGAAAGCAAAGCCAGGTTCACATTATCATCACCCCTCTTTTCACTGGCCTGACAAAGCGCCATCAGCTGGTCATCAAATATTGACCTGGAATCAAATAACAACCGCCCCAGCAGTGTACTTTTTCCGTCATCCACATTGCCTGCAACCACTACACGAAGTGTTTCCTTGTTCTGAAAATCGTCTGCCATTGTTGTCAATATTGTTAGGTAATTAAAAGTATCCCTCTTTTTTACGGTCTTCAGGGGTTGTATCCGTGCGTTTGTCGTCGCTGCGGTGCCCTCTTTCGGTGTCGTGGGTAGTTTGCAGTTCCTTTATGATGTCGCCGATATTTTTTGCTGTCGACAGGGTGGCTCCGCTGCAGGTAATATCTCCGATGGTGCGAAAACGCACATGCAAGGTCTGTACCTGCTCTCCTGCTTTCAATTTAATAAAATCCGCCCAGGCAAATATCACACCGTCGCGTATAAAGCATTCACGGTCGTGAGAAAAATACAACGACGGCAACTCAATATTTTCACGGAGAATATACTGCCATACATCCATTTCTGTCCAGTTTGCCAGAGGAAACACCCTGAAATGTTCTCCCTGGTTTTTTTTGCCATTGTAAATATTCCAGAATTCGGAGCGTTGACTTTTTGGATCCCAATGTCCGGATTTGTTTCTTATAGAGAAAAACCTTTCTTTGGCATTGACTTTTTCTTCGTCCCTGCGGGAGCCTGCCAGGGCAGCATCTATCGAAAATTTTTCAATCGTATCCAGCAGGGTAATCTGTTGCAGGGAATTGCGACTGGCATTGTAGCCGGTTTCTTCTTTTGCGCGTCCCGAATTGATAGTATCCTGCACGTAAACCACCATCAGCCTTGCCCCGGTCTTTTTTACCATTTTATCCCTGAAATCGAGTGTTTCCGGGAAATTATGCCCTGTATCAACATGCAACAGCGTAAAAGGAAATTTTGCCGGCCAGAAAGCCTTAACCGCCAGGTGGAGCATGACCAGGGAATCTTTTCCTCCGGAAAACAACAACACGGGGTTTGAAAACTGAGCGGCAGCCTCGCGGATAACAAAGATGGCCTCCGATTCAAGATCGCTTATATGGGTTGAATGATTAATCATAAAAACATAAACATTACCTTCTGCTTTCAGTAATCATTTTTTTAGCAAAAGGATATTCGCCGACATCATGGCAATAATATTGAATTCCCGCCGAACTTGGTATATTCTTTGCTAAAAAAAAATGCAAATGTAGCATTTATTATCATTTGCTGTTTTTTACTTAGTAAAATTATCAAGTACACAAACCGTGCTAACTATATGAATATTAGGAAAATATTTTTTTTACTGATCCCGCTTTCTATGTTTTTGCTAACTTCGTGTAAAACTGCAAAGGAAAAGAATACTGCAGATAATACCTCTGAAACTAATCATGACACCAATACTATGGTTATGGCCACTCCCCCGGTTATTATTTACAAAACGTATAAAGACTATCACAAGTACGTTCCGGTAACATTGTCAGCCGACAAATCTGCCATTGTGTCGTACCCTGACATAAAAGATGTTTATTATAATGACACACTGGCCTATCCCACCAGGCTGGCCGGAGGTTTCTGGCTCGATAACCGGGGAATAGGACCACACGCTGCTTTTTTGAAATTTACCTATGAAGAATACAGTCAGCTGGAGGCCACTCCCGCACCGGATGTGCTGTTTCAAAACATTTTAGAAACCGACCCCTTTAAAGAAATATACAAATTATCCTGCGAGCGGGACACGGTAGAAATTAATAAAATAATAAAATCGGGGCTGAGCGAAAACTGCAAAAAAATAAAATAAACACAAACCACTTACGTTTTATAATGTATTTTTACCAAAAATTTTTATCTATGAAAAAGTTATTATATCTGAGTTTTATTATCGCACTGCTGGGCGCCGGAAACATTTATGCCCAGAAAAAGGCTGTCATAAAATTTGACAAGACCGTACATGATTATGGAAAGATCAAAGAAGAAGCCGGTAAGGTAAAGTGCCGCTTTACTTTTACCAATACCGGCAACGATACGTTGAAAATTATCAACGTAAAACCTTCGTGTGGATGTACCGCCGCGGAATGGACCAAAACAGGGGTATTACCCAAAAAGACAGGTTTTATTGACGCGGTATTTGATCCGGACCACCGTCCAGGCCCGTTCGACAAAGGTATTGCCGTTACCACCAACGCACCCGACAACCCGATGATAAACCTGGTGATTAAGGGCGAGGTATTACCCAAACCTAAAGAAATGACCGACCGCTATCCTGTGGTGGTTGGCAATATGCGCATGGAAACTTCACAATTTAATTTCGGGAACACAAAAAATACCGAAATACGTACCGACACGCTGAATGTCATCAATGTGTGGAGCAGGCCCATGACCTTAAGCTTCAAGGATTTTCCTCCCTACCTGACCGCAAAAGCTATCCCCGAAACACTTAAACCTAATAAAGAGGGTATCATTATTCTGGATTATGATGTAGCAAAACGCAACGAATGGGGTTATGTGTTCGACAGGTTAATGCTGTACACCAACGACAGCCTGCAACCTAACAAAACGATCAACATCAGCCAGAACATCACCGAAGATTTCGCCAATATGACTGCAGAACAAATGGCCGTTGCTCCCAAAATAAAATGGGACAACACCACTTTTGATTTCGGTACCGCCAAACAGGGCGACAAAGTTGAATGTACCTTTGTATTCCGTAACGAAGGAGAAAACGACCTGATCATCCGCAAGGTAAAAGCCAGTTGCGGCTGTACAGCCACCAACCCCGAAAAAACCGTCCTGAAAAAAGGCGAAGAAAGTAAAATAAACGCCACTTTTAATACCGCAGGAAAATCAGGCAAACAATACAAAAGTATCACCATCATTTCTAACGACCCTGTAAACTCCACCACGATGCTGAGTATTCAGGGCACTCTGGATCAACCTGCTCCTGCAGAGACTCCTCAAAAATAAGACATTAATTAATCCACAAAAGCCCTGAACCCCTTTGTTCAGGGCTTTTTTTATCCCGGATCCCGTACAAAGTATTCTCTAATACTAAACATCAAATAATTGGGATAACAAAAATTTTAAATGACAGGGTTTTATCCATCATTTTTATAGTAATTTTATCTTTTAAAAAGAAATTTTTTCGTATAAAGATTTCTGTAATGAACGAAAGGTGTGGCTATGAGCGACTCAAAAAATGATTCTTTCGAAAAATCACGCAAAGTAGCTGCCCGACGGTGGTTTCAAATTTTTTCCTTTCTGATAAGCCTTTCTTCACTGCTACTTGTTGTTTATGAAGTAGGATTCCCCAATCCGCAAGTAACCTTTCATACCTTTAAAAACTTTTACTTCGCTGCCCTGGTTTTGTTTTTGCTTTTTACCATTGGCAGGTATGTGTTTTTTTTTCCTAAAAAACAAAGGAAGGGGGTTTGGTTTTTCGACCTGATTTTCGTTAGCTCCATAATAATTTTGATTATCAAAAAAATATTTTACGATAACACCTCCGACGCATTCCTGCTGTTTTTCGAGCATCGTCTATGGATATATTTTCTGATACTTTACTCTTTTTTTAAGGAACTCTCTTTGCTGGGCTTAAGCCTTGTTTCAAGACATTTTAATCCAGCCCTGGTTTTTGTGATTAGTTTTTTGATGTTGATAATTTCCGGCACTTTGCTTTTGCTACTCCCAAATGCTACCACAAACGGTATTAGCATTATGGATTCTCTTTTTACCTCAACAAGTGCTGTTTGTGTGACCGGGTTGACCGTAGTTGATACCGAATTTTGTTTTACCTTTTTTGGAAAGATTATTATACTGTGTCTCATTCAGGCCGGAGGACTGGGAATAATGACTTTTACCAGTTACTTTAGTTATTTTTTTAAAGGGAAGCCAACATTTTATAGTCAACTGATGCTCAGCGACATGGCAAATTCAGAATCGTTTGCGGAGTTGTTCATTGTTTTAAGAAGAATAATCCTTGTTACAATTTTAATAGAGGCCGCCGGCGCTTTATTAATTTTTTTCCAGATACCATCCAGTGTTGGTATGAGTTCCGGCGACATGATTTTCTTCTCTGTCTTTCATTCGGTTTCAGCTTTTTGCAATGCAGGATTTTCAACATTGTCGGACAATTTTCATGATATCAATTTCAGGTTCAATTACCCTGTCCATTTGATTATATCCTTCCTCATTATTTTTGGAGGATTGGGATTCCCGATAATTTTTAATTTTCTAAAGTATTTCAAACACCTGTTTGTCAATAGGATATTTCGCCTTAACAAACGAAGAGAGTTTATTCATAAAGCATGGGTAATCAACACCAACACCAGGATTGTTACCATCACTACCTTTGTATTGCTTGTGGTGGGCACCATTGTATTTTTAATTCTTGAATACCATAATACACTCAGCGAACATCAGGGAATAGGAAAACTAGTAACCTCTTTTTTTAGCATTGTATCTCCCAGAACGGCAGGGTTTAATTCCATAAACTACGGCCTGCTGCATGTTTCAACAATTCTTTTCATCATCTTGCTGATGTGGATAGGGGCTTCACCGGCATCAACAGGAGGTGGGATAAAAACAACCTCTTTTGCCCTGAGTTTATTGACTATTTTCAGTCTGGCAAAAGGCAAAGACCGTGTGGAAGTGTTTGGCAGGCAGGTAGCCGACTCATCTCTCAGAAGGACATCTGCGATCATTTTCCTCTCATTTATCATCATCGGGATATCAATTTTCTGTGTTTCATTTTTTGATTCGGAAAAGAATCTTCTTGACATAGTATTTGAGTGTTTTTCAGCTTATGGTACCGTAGGATTATCTCTTGGCATTACGCCACAACTGTCGGAGGCCTCCAAACTGATACTCACCATCACTATGTTCCTGGGCAGACTTGGAACGCTGACCGTACTGATCGCTTTTTTCAAAAAAATACACCTTTCAAACTACCATTATCCAATTGAGAACATTTTGATAAATTAACTAATCTAAAAATTCATACAAATTTTTCACTCTTCGGGCCTTAACGAAACAACTATTAAAAATTTGTGCATTTTGCATGTACTATCTCCATAACCCAAAAGACAAATCATGCTTATGCATATTTTGGATAAAAAACACTTTGCCGTCAAAAATATGCTATAATTTTACGACCATTAAATCTGCCCTGACATTTTATAGTATTTTTGTTTTAAAAAAAAGAGGAAAACAGTGCTGATATGAGCGACTCCAGAAAAGATTTTTCCGAAAGAACACCTAAGGACACCATCCACAAGTGGTTTCAGATAACTTCTTTTGTGATAAGTTTTTTAGCGGTATTGCTGATATTCATTGAAATAGGTTTCCCCTCCCCTCAAATTTCTTTCCATAACTTAGAAAAATTCTATATCATAGCCCTGTTTCTGTTACTGCTCTCCACATTGGTACGCTATACATCGTTCAGGCCAAAAAAACAAAAAACAGAGTTATGGATACTGGATATTCTTTTTTTTATGTTCAGTATTATCCTGATTATCAAAAAAGTTTTTTTGTTTAATGCCACCAACGAATGGCTGGCAATATTCGACCACCGGCTGTGGATTTATCTCCTGCTTTTTTATGCATTTTTTAAAGAAATTTCGTTGTTTGGCCCCGAATTATTTTCAAGAAGGTTCAACCCCGCCCTGATTTTTGTGATTAGTTTTCTGCTGATGATCATTGTTGGCTCGCTGCTGTTGTTATTACCCAACGCAACCACCTCCGGGATAAGCTTTATCGACTCGCTGTTTACCTCTACCAGCGCAGTGTGCGTTACCGGACTTACCGTGCTGGACACCGGAAAGGACTTTACCTTACTGGGCCAAATTATTATTTTGTTTCTGATACAGGCCGGCGGTGTTGGCATTATGACCTTTACGAGTTACTTCAGTTATTTTTTCAAGGGCAAATCTACTTTCCACAGCCAGCTCATGCTCAGCGACCTGGCCAACTCCGAAACTTTGTCGGAATTATTCGTTGTGTTGAAGCGCATTATTTTTGTAACATTCATCATCGAAGCAGCAGGGGCATTGATAATTTATACGCAACTGCCCGAAAATGCAGGCATGAGTCTCTCAGAGAAGATTTTTTTCTCGGTGTTTCATTCCATTTCAGGATTTTGTAATGCAGGAATTTCTACGCTATCAGATGGTTTTCAGGATTTGAATTTCCTGTATAACTATCCCTTTTTAATTACCATGTCGGTACTGATAATAGCCGGCGGCTTGGGATTTCCAATTATATTTAATTTTCTTAAATACTTAAGACACCTTATCGTCAACCGGATATTCCGTCTTAACAAACACCGCGAATATATACACAAGGCCTGGGTGATTAACATCAACACCCGTATAGTTGTTGTCACCACAGTGATAATAATTTTGGCCGGCACACTGATTGTTTTTATTATGGAATACAACCGGAGCCTGCAGGACCATGGATGGGCCGGCAAACTGGTTACTGCATTTTTTAATATCTCCTCGCACCGGACCGCTGGGTTTAATTCTATTGACTTTTCTGTGGTTCAGGTACCAGTAATATTCCTGATTATGTTGCTTATGTGGATCGGTGCCTCTCCCGGGTCGACCGGAGGCGGCATCAAAACCACCACCTTTGCCATCAGCATACTCAATTTCATCAGCCTGGCCAAAGGCAAAGACCGGGTAGAAGTGTTCCACCGCCAGGTAGCCGATTCATCGTTACGCCGTGCTTCGGCGATCATCATGCTTTCGTTTATTGTTATCGGCCTTGCCGTATTCCTTGTGTCGTTTTTTGATCCGGAGGAAAAACTCCTCGATGTAGTGTTTGAATGTTTCTCGGCTTATGGCACGGCAGGGCTTTCTCTTGGCCTCACACCGAACCTTTCGGAAGCCTCCAAGTTGGTAATTTCAATCACCATGTTCCTTGGCCGCCTGGGAACACTGACAGTGCTTATCGCTTTCTTCAAAAAAATACAGCATACAAATTATCATTACCCCACTGAAAACATTTTGATAAATTAACAAATAAAGCCATGAAAATAGTTGTTATCGGACTTGGAAATTTCGGATCCACATTAGCCATGAGACTCACACAAATGGGACACGAAGTCATTGGTGTAGATAAGGATATGGTAAAAGTTCAGCTACTGAAAGATGACGTCACTCATGCCATGTGCCTCGACAGTACAGATATACACTCTGTAAAAGTTTTGCCTTTGCGCGATGCCGATGTGGTGGTGGTAAGCATAGGCGAAGACACCGGCGCTTCGATAATGACTACGGCACTGATGAAACAACTCAATGTAAAAAGGATTATCAGCAGGGCCATCTCAAAACTTCATGTTGCCGTGCTGGAGGCCATGGGCATCAAGGAAATACTGCACCCCGAACATGAAACGGCCATACGTTTAGCCAAAAAACTCAACCTTCCGGGTTTTGTTGACTCCTTTGAAGTCTCCAGCGATCATAACGTCATCGAAATAATTGCCCCACAATCATTTGTGGGAAAAACCCTGCTGGATCTGAACCTGACAAGAAAATACAATATCCTGGTGCTCACCACCATAAAGGTAAAAAGCGGTATCAATATCCTGGGCATAGAAAGCAAAAAAAGGATAGTGAATGATGTGGCCACTTCCGACACCAAAATCTATGATGGGGATATCCTGCTGATATATGGCGCCGTCAACGATATCAAACGCATGCTGAAAGATGAAGAATAGTCATAGCGGAAATAAATATTTCAGCGTGTTTGAATAAGCCGGTATTCGCAAATTTATATATTTTTGTGCCCTTTTACAGATGGATTTCAACAAAATAAAATCAATATTAAGCGCCAAAACCGTTGGAATAGCGGGTTGTGGCGGGCTGGGTTCCAATTGTGCGGTAGCCCTTGCCCGTGTAGGTATTGGCAAACTGATACTATGCGATTTTGACGCTATTGAACCAGGCAACCTCAACCGGCAATATTTTTTTTACAACCAGCTTGGAATGAAAAAGGCCACCGCTCTGAAAGAAAACATACAAAACATTAACCCTGAAGTGATTGCAGAGGATCATATTGTCAAACTTGACCCGGAAATTATTATGAAATTATTTGCCGGTTGCGATGTTATTGTGGAAGCTTTCGACCGGGCCGACATGAAAAAAATGATACTGGAAACGGTCCTCTGCCAGATGCCCGACAAACCCATAGTGTCAGGGGTTGGGATTGCCGGCTGGGGCAACAGCAACGATATCAGGATGATACAATCGGGAAACCTCTATGTATGCGGCGACGGGCATAGCGAGGCTACTGAAAACAATCCGCCCCTGGCGCCGCGCGTATGTATGGCGGCCAATATGCAGGCCAACACGGTACTCGAAATACTTTTAGGAAAAAACTACTAAACAAATGAATATCACCCTCAATAACAACAAGGAAGTTATCGATGCCGACCACCTCACCGTGGCCGAATTGCTGAAGATAAAGAACTTCACTTTCAAATTGCTCATAATCAAAATCAATGGCAAAGTGGTGAGCCAGATGGATTATGCGCATACCAGCATCAGTGAAGGCGATGATGTTATTGTTTTACACCTGATAAGCGGCGGATGAAAAACACAATAAAAGTAATACTGCAAAAATTACTGGGCTTCGATAGATACCTTTACATTTTTTCCATTTACATCATCAACACACTAAAATGGAACAGAAAAGAAGGGGATTTTATCTTTTTCAGGAATATGGTGCCCAACGGCGGCCTCATTCTCGATATCGGGGCCAACATCGGCGTAATGTCGATACATCTGGCCAGGACACATAAGGATTCGAATGTTATTGCCTTTGAGCCTATGCCTGACAACATCAAATGCCTGAAAAAAATTATCCGCCATTACGGCCTGAACAATATAAGCCTGATCGAAACCGCCCTGGGTGAGCGTGCCGGAACCATTGAGATGGTGATGCCCACACAGGGCTCGGCCCGGCTTCAGGGGCTCAGCCATGTAATCCACGAGAGTATTACCGATAACAATACGGGCAACCGGGTAGTAACGCCACTAACCACCCTGGACGACTTTTTTCAGCAACACCCCGGTTCAAAACCTGTTACAGCCATTAAAATCGATGTGGAAAACTACGAATATTATGTATTGAAAGGAGCTGTTTCCCTGTTGCAAAGATGTAAACCCATCATATATTGCGAGCTATGGGAAAACAAAAACCGCGACGATTGTTTTTCGCTTCTGTCCACCCTGGGGTACGAAATCCGTGTGCTGGACAAAAAGCATTTAAGCCCATACAACCCGTCCATCCATAAAACGCAGAATTTTTTCTTCATTCCTAAATAATCCCCAGCGAGTTATCTGTATGAACAAAAAATTCATTACCAACCTGATTATCCTGCTTTTTCTGAATTTGCTCATTAAGCCGTTTTGGATACTTGGCATCGACAGGAGTGTACAGAATGCTGTGGGAGCCCAGGAATACGGATTATATTTTGCCATTTTCAACTTTACCTTTCTGTTCAGCATACTGCTCGACATGGGCATTACCAACTTCAACAACAGAAACATAGCTCAAAACCACCACTTGCTCAATAAATATTTTTCGAGCATTGTTATATTACGTTTTTTTCTGGCCATACTTTATTCGGTGGTTACCTTATCAGCGGGCTTGCTTGTGGGTTATGACGCATATCAGATGGCCATGCTGGCAATATTATGTTTCAATCAGTTTCTTATTTCTTTTATTCTTTACCTGCGCTCAAATATTTCGGGCCTTCACTATTTTAAAACCGACAGTATTATTTCGGTTTTGGACCGCTTTCTGATGATTATCATCTGCGGGATACTTTTATGGACCAATATTACCGGTCACACTTTCAAAATAGAGTGGTTTATTTTTACTCAAACCTTTGCTTACCTTGTTACTGCCTTTGTAGCGGCTGTCATTGTCATAAAAAAAGCAAAATTTCAAAAGCTAAAATGGAACTTTCCGTTTTTTGTATTAATCATCAAGCAAAGTTTTCCTTTTGCAATCCTGGTATTACTTATGGCATTTTATAACCGCATTGATTCGGTTATGATTGAACGTATTTTGCCAGGCCCGGAGGGGGGGCAACAGGCCGGCTTGTATGCCTCAGCCTATCGTCTGCTCGACGCTGTAAACATGATGGCCTACCTGTTTTCGGTGATTTTGCTGCCATTGTTTTCGCGCATGATAAAACTAAAAGAGAACATCGAACGGCTGGCCCAATTGTCGTTTACCCTGTTATTTCTACTTTCGGTAACCATTGCCCTGGGTTCATTTTTCTTCCGTACCGAGATCATGACCATGCTTTATCCGCTGCATCCGGCAGAAACGCCCCTGGAATATACCGCCCGGATAACAGACACCTCGTGGATATTTGGCATCCTGATGTTCGGCTTTATCCCCATATCCACCACTTATGTGTTTGGCACCCTGCTGACGGCCAACGGCAACCTGAAGTATCTCAACATTATGGCAGGCTGCGGCATGGCGTTTAACCTCACCTTCAACTTCATTCTTATCCCCAAATTCGAAGCCATTGGCTCGGCCTATGTCAGCCTGACAACCCAATCACTGACATCACTGGCTCAGGTACTGCTGGCTGTATGGATATTCAAATTCAAAATGAATATCAACTACCTGGTAAAACTCCTGATTTTTGTTTTAATCACTGCCATAACAGGGTATTTTTCATACATTGTGTACCAAAAATTCCAAATCGACTGGAAGTTAATGCTGATGGTTATAGCCATGACCGCTTTTGCTGCAGGTATTTTTACACGTTTGCTTGATTTCAGGGCTTTTATCCAGATGCTAATCAGAAAATAATGCCTGCCCTGCCTTTTTTTGAGCATGTTGTCCTAAAAAATAAGTTGTCAAATAAAAAAAATAAATTACTTTTGCTCAATTTTATAACAGATTACAATTCAGGTTATGGCTGAACAGGATATCAGACAAGCTAATTTCAATACGACAAACTTTTTTTTCTTTCTTTATAAATGGAGAAAGCCCCTGATAATTATCTGCCTTGTTGCGGCCATAGTATCATCGGTTATCTCACTGCTAATCACCCCTAAATACAAGTCCTCCGTCATTTTATTCCCGGCCTCCACCAACGCCATTTCCAAGGCGCTGCTGGCCGACAACTATGGCGGAAAACTCGACATCCTTGAATTTGGGGAAGAAGCTCAAACAGAACAACTTTTACAGATTTTAAGCTCCAACGAAATAAGATCGCGGGTAATTAAAAAATTCAACCTGATGGAGCATTATGAAATCGAAAACGATTCAAAATATAAAATGACACGCCTGTTTGAGGAATATAACAGCAATATTACCTACCGGCGCACAGAATATATGGCAGTAGAGATTACCGTACTCGATAAAGACCCTCAATTAGCTGCCGACATTGCCAATTATATCTCCGACCAGCTCGACTCGGTGAAAAACAAAATGCAGAAAGAACGCGCTATTAAAGCTTTTCAGATTGTTGAAACCGAATACAAAAAATTACAAAGTGATATTAAGTCCCTCGAAGATTCCCTTACCGTACTACGAAAAATGGGGGTTAACGATTATGAGACACAAGCCGAGGCGTACAATACACAGTTAGCCATCGCCTTATCAAAAAACAACAGGGAAGCTGTACGCGCCATTGAAGAAAGGCTGCAGTTGCTGGGCGATTATGGCAGTGCTTATGTATCGTTGCGCGATGAACTGGAGCTCGAAAAAAAGCAGTTAAGCGCCATTAAAGCAAAATACGAAGAAGCCAAAGTGGATGCCACCCAGGATCTGCCCTCCAAGTTTGTGGTGGACAAAGCGTTTAAAGCAGAACGAAAGTCTTACCCTGTCCGGTGGTTAATCGTGATGTTGTCTGTAGTGTCGGTGTTTTTCATCTCCATAATGACATTGATTATCATTGAGAATTTCTCAAAAAAAAAATTTCCGACCAACAAACCGGAGGACATCCAAAGTTCAACCTGACCCTTGACATCAGCGATGCCGCACCAGAACACGCAATTATAAACAAAACAAAACTTCATGAAACTCTTTTCGCACCTGAAAACAAACAATATCCTCTAATAGATTATTTTGACGAAAATATGAACAACTTTTTTAAAAGCACATATTTAATAAAACTGATATTACGATGGAAATGGCATTTGCTGATCATTACCCTGTTAGCGATAGTGTTGTCTTCCGTTTTTTCAGCGCCTGCTTTTATTAAACCAAAGTACAAATCATACGCCGTTATTTACCCTGCCAATATTTCGCCCTATTCGTCAGAAACCAACACCGAACAGATGCTGCAATTGCTAAAATCGGAAGATATGCTTTTTGACATTGTAAACAAATTTGACCTTAACAAAGAGTATAAAATTGACACTGTCGATAAATATTACAGAAGCAAAATAATCAGCGAACTGGAAGATAATGTGGAAATCAAAAGAACTGAATATGAATCGGTTTTGATAGAGGTTTACGACCGTGAACCGGGACAGGCCTGTGCCATAGTCAATGAATTCATCAATCTGATGAACAGCAAAGCCCGCAACCTGCAACGCAGCAAAACTGCCGAAGTGGTAAAACTATACGGGGACCAGATGGAGGATAAGAAAAAGCAGATTGACAGCATCGAAAAAAGGCTGCAATTGCTGCGCAACGAATACAACATTCTGGATTACAATATTCAGGTTGAAGAATACAGCAAAGGATATGTAAAAAACATTACTGCAGGCAGAGGCAACAAAACAGATGACATCGCCGTTACGCTAAACAACCTGAAACAATACGGAGGTGAGTTCCGGCAACTGGATGCCAACCTGTGGGGCCTGATTGATTCTTATATTGCCCTGAAAAAAGAATACGACAAATCCGTATCCGACCTGAATAAAGAATTGACTTACGCCAATGTGGTTACCCAACCGGTTGCCGCCGACAAAAAATCCTATCCCATCCGCTGGCTTATTGTATGTATTTCAACAGTTTCAGCCTTTTTGCTTTCTTTGTTGCTGTTCTCAATCATTGAGGGTGCGCAAAAACCGGAAAAAATTTCTCAATAAATAGTGTCTTGAGTAATAAATCAAAACTAATATGGGTATATGTTATTAGTGCAATCTTCATTGCCCTGAACATATATTTTATTATTAAAGAATTTTATTGGTTTTCGTTAATCCCCATCGTTTTAATCCTTTTGCTGCTTTTTTTCTTTGCTTTAGACAAAGTATTATACATCATCACTTTTTGTACACCTTTAGCCATAAATCTCATGGATTTCGACGACAGGCTGTCGTTGTCGCTGCCCACAGAGCCCCTGCTCTTCGGGGTACTGATTTTCTTTTTCATAAAACTTGTTTTTGAAAGGCAATACGACACAAAAGTGCTGAAACACCCGGTTACCATTGCAATTATTATTAACCTGCTTTGGATGTTTATAACGGCGCTTACGAGTGAGCTGCCCCTGGTTTCGTTCAAGTTTCTTATTTCCCGTTTATGGTTTGTAGTTCCTTTTTATTTTGTTGCCATCATTTTATTTAAAAACATGAACAACATCAGGATTATCACCTGGATGTATGCCATTCCATTAGTAATAGTGATAATTTATTCCACCTACCGTTTATTCATTTGGTCCTTCGACGAGCAGGCCGCCCACTGGGTGATGGATCCATTTTACAATGACCATACGGCTTACGGGGCTGCCATAGCATTGTTTATCCCGGTTTTTGCCGCCTTTCTTTTAGATAAGCATTACAACCGTACTATGAAACTTTTTGCCGGCATGGTCCTGTTTTTCCTGATAGTAGGATTGTTATGTTCGTTTAGCAGGGCTGCCTGGATCAGTGTGCTGGCTGCTTTGGTTATTGCCGGCCTGGTGTTTTTAAAAATTAAATTCCGTTGGATTTTTTTGACTGGAATCATAATTCTGGCTGTGTTTTTATATTATCAGAATGATATCCTGATGAAACTTGAGAAAAACAAACAGGATTCCTCGGCCAACCTGGTGGAACATGTACAATCCATCTCCAACATTTCATCCGACGCCTCCAACCTCGAACGAATTAACCGTTGGCAATCGGCGCTGAAAATGTTCAAAGAACGGCCTGTTTTAGGCTGGGGGCCGGGAACGTATCAGTTTGTTTACGCCCCCTTCCAACAAACCAAAGACAAAACTATTATAAGCACCAATGCCGGCGACAAAGGCACCGCCCACAGCGAATATATTGGCCCCCTCTCCGAATCGGGCCTTTTGGGTATGTTAAGCATATTAGCTATTGTTATTGTTATCAGCATCACCGCCATACGCGTGTACAAACAGGCTAAAAACCCTGAAACAAAAATACTGGCTTTATCCTACTTCCTGGGATTGGTAACTTATTTTATACACGGCACCCTGAACAATTTTTTGGATACGGATAAATCCTCGGTGCCTTTCTGGACTTTTGCCGCCGCTATTGTGGCCATCGATGTTTTTCACCACAGGCAGCCAAACTCCCCCAATACCGGAACAGCATCACAACTTTAGCAGGAAATCCTTAACATCCTGAATAAGCCACAAGGGGGTAGAAGTGGCTCCACAGATACCTACCTTTTCGTTTTCGCTAAACCACGTCGCATCAATTTCACTTACGGCACTGACAAAATGTACGTTTGAATTTTCCTGGGCACAAATTTCATATAGTTGTTTGCCATTCGACGAGTTGGTTCCTGCCACAAAAACAATACGGTGAAAACGGCGGCAAAACTCCCGCAATTCCTGCTCGCGGTTAGAAACCTGCCTGCAGATGGAATCTTCCACTTTAACCTCAATACCAGCATCTTTCATCCGATTAATGACTTCATAAAACTGTTTGAGGCTTTTGGTTGTCTGACTGTATAACGTTATTTTCGGAGGAATTTTTTTAAGGTCCAAATCCTCATATTTATCGAACACCACAGCCGAACTATTAATTTTTCCGTTCAATGCGATTATCTCAGGATGATTGGGTAATCCGAAAATATAAATGATCTCCCTGTTAAGGTATGATTTAAATATTTTTTCCTGAAGTTTTAAAATAATAGGGCACGAAGCATCAATAACCTTAATTCCGTTTTCGGCGGCTGCCAGATAACTTTGCGGCGGTTCGCCGTGAGCCCTGAATAAAACGGTTTTATTTTTCAACACCCTGAATTCATCCTCGGAAATAAGCTTCATACCACGGCCCACCAGACGCTGTATCTCCTGATCGTTGTGAACTATTTCACCCAGACAAAAAAGCTCTTCGCCACTATCCAGAACCTCCTCGGCTTTTTTTATAGCATTTTTCACACCAAAACAAAAACCTGAATTTGGTTCAATATCAAGATGAAGGGTTAACATAAACAGGCAATAATTTTCAGCGTAAAAGTATAAAAAAACCGACAAAGGCAGCACATTTCTGTATTATTGTCAGATTTTACACATTGGTACAAAAATTGAAAAACCTTTGCTTCGGAAAAAACTCTGTCAAATGGAATACAAGGATTATTATAAGGTTTTGGGAGTCAGCAAATCTGCCACGCAGGACGAGATTAAAAAAGCCTATCGTAAACTTGCCATAAAATATCATCCCGATAAAAACAAGGGGAACAAACAATCCGAAGAAAAATTTAAAGAGATAGCCGAAGCCAATGATGTGCTGGGTGATCCGGCAAAACGCAAGAAATACGATGAACTTGGAAGCAACTGGAGCCAGTACCAAAATTATTCGCAACCCCGTGAGGGCGGCTATTCTCAGAGACACTATTACAACACTGGCAACAAAGGATTTTCGGATGATTTTGGCGATTTGTTCGGAAGTGACGGAGGATTCAGCGATTTTTTCAATATGTTTTTCGGAGGCCGCAGCCGTGACGAAAGCCGTTTTGCTCAACAGCCCCAGAGAGGTTCAAACCTGCAGGCCAGGTTGCATCTCACGCTCGAGGAAGCATATTTTGGCACCAGCAAAATTATTGACCTTGGTGAGGAGAAAATCAGGCTGAATATAAAACCCGGCATCCAGGACGAACAGAAACTAAAAGTTAAAGGGAAGGGGAAAAAAGGTTCACTCAGCGCTGTACCCGGCGATCTGTATGTTATTATTTCCATCAGCCAGCATCCCGTTTTCGAGCGCAAAGGCAAGGACCTGTTCTGCAAACACGCAATCAGCATAAGTACTGCAGTACTCGGCGGAAAAACCGAAGTGCCTACGCTCAGCGGCCATGCCAACATGGTCATACCCCCGGAAACTGAAGACGGAAAGACATTCCGCCTCAAAAATATGGGTATGCCCGATTACGACTATCCTTCGAAAAAAGGCGACCTATATGTCAATATACATATTGCCGTGCCCAAAAATGTCAGTCCCCAGGAAAAAGAACTTTTCAAAAAACTGGCTGCACTTGGCAAATAAAACCAATGCCTGATAAATAAGAGGGCAAAAACGGATACTAATCTATTGCTAATTAGGCCAATAGCCTAACTGTTGCAATCCAAGGCACGAATGCTGTAATGCAGTAATTCTTATTATTGCCATAATTATTTGCCTGTAACAAATGGTCTTTGGATATTCAGCCGGCGTTTTTCTACCTAATTTCTTCGAATTCACCCACAGAGCGATTCTTGCGACAATTATCGGGGCTAAAATATCGCCCGTTCATGCATATATAAACCCCTTTGGGTAATGTTTGTACAAAAGCAAGGGCTGCGCCCAAATTAAAAAGTCCATCGGAACTGCCGAATTTATAGGGAATCATCGCACCCACCAACACAATAGTCTTTTCCCTAACTATTTTGGCAATGGCTTGGGCTGTTTCCACCATGGTATCTGTACCATGAGTTACAATAATTTTATCTTCGTCGGCTTTAAGCACGTTTTGTGCAATAATTTCCCTGTCGTTGTCGGTCATATCAAAACTATCAATCATCATCAATATGCGCGTATCAACAGGCACACGGTTACGGCCCATCGACAGCATTTCGTGAAGGTGCGTGTCTTTGAAATATAACTGACCGTTTAATTCATTATACTCCTTATCGAAAGTTCCACCGGTAAGAAAAATTTTAATTGCCATGATATTTCCAGATTTATTTAATGCCGCCCGATTATTAGCGCCCCAAAATTAATGTTTTATAGGCACAATAGGCTTATTCATAAGTAAAAATTATGATGTGCGAATCGCAATCAACGCTATATCCAAGCAAAAAGAATGAATTCTCTGAAAAAATAAAATGAAAAACATCCGTATGCAATTAACAAATTTTGATGTACGTTTGTTTAAAAAATAAGAATATGAAAATAGCCATCATCGGTGGTTCCGGCCTCGAAAAACTAAACATATTTAAAAATGCCACAGTACATGAAATAGAAACACCATATGGGAAACCAGGATCTCCTCCTTTGGAAGGAAGCATTGGCGGTGTACCCGTAGTATTCTTGTCGCGGCACGGGAAAGAACACACCATCCCTCCCACCCACGTTAACAACCGGGCTAATATTCACGCATTGCAAAAACTTGGCTGCACCCACATCATTGCCACTACCGCCTGTGGTAGCCTTCGCGAGCATATAAAAAGAGGCGACCTGGTGGTGTTGGATCAGTTTATCGATTTTACACGTTTCCGAAAAAACACTTTTTTTGACGCTTTTGAGCCACACACTCCTGTTCATACCGGTATGGCCAAACCTTTTTCGGAGCTTTTGCGCAACATTATCATTAAAGAAGCCGCCACACTCAACTACCGCTTTCATCCTTCAGGAACAGTAATTACTATCGAAGGCCCGCGATTTTCGACCATTGCCGAATCCAATATGTTCCGTCTGTGGGGAGCCGACGTTATCAATATGAGTACAGCCCCCGAATGCATGCTCGCCAACGAAGCCGGCATACCATATGCAGCCATCGCCCTGAGTACCGATTACGACTGCTGGAAAACCGATGAGGAAGCCGTGAGCTGGGAAGCGGTGCTGGAGGTTTTTCAGCAGAATGTTCAGCATGT
>ERZ795056.699-NODE-699-length-41329-cov-12.667878_pt1 | contig 41329 bp, 26 predicted proteins | sample MGYA00375140_ERZ795056 | MGnify/ENA primary metagenome ERZ795056 (study PRJEB30185, sample SAMN05720227) | activated sludge metagenome | isolation source: Anaerobic digester | place: USA | collected 2015-03-09 ...
AATAGAAAATCAGCTAATGATTTCGTAACCTCTGTTTTACCTGTTCCTGTTGGACCTAATAAAAAGAATGATCCAATCGGTTGACCCGGTTTATTTAATCCAGAACGCGATTCAACAACTGCATCAGCAAGTGCTTTAATTGCATGATCTTGCCCTACAACACGTCCTTTTAGAATTTCAGACATCTGCATCAACTTGGTTTGTTCTTGAGCTTGAACTTTCCCAAGTGGAATACCCGTTTTATAACTTACAACAGCAGCAACATCTTGTTTGGTGACAAATTCATGTTTATCTACTGCAACAACTTTCAATCGCTCGATTAAATCCTTTAAGTAATCCGCTAATTCTTCAGAAGATTCGAGTTTACCCTCTTCTACATTATTCTCCAATTTACCAATTAGAACAGGAGAGAGTTTACTTTTCAAAATATGATTAAACCAACGTAATTCAGCTAAACGTTCTTTTTCGGAAGTGAAAACATCTGGTTGAATAATCTCTTCAAATTCTTTGCTCAATGCTTCTAATTCCTGATCGGTAGTCTCATTCATCATGCGCAATGCAGCCATTGTTCTATCAAGAAGATCCACTGCAGCATCAGGTAACCGACGTTCTTTTACATATCGTTTAGCTAAACGAACTGAATCTTCTAGAACATCTTTATCCACTTTCAATTTGTGGTGTTCTTCGTAATAACCAACAAGTGAATTCAACATTTTCGTTGCTGTCACAATATCTGGCTCTTCTACTTTTAGCACTTCAAAACGACGACTAAAAGCTTGTTCCGGCTCAATTATTTTGCGGTACTCATCTTGAGTGGTTGCTCCAATAACCGTTATTTCTCCACGAGCTAATTCTGGTTTTAATAGGTTCGCTGCGCCACCACCTGCAGGACCTTTGGGATCGAGAAGAGTGTGAATTTCATCGATAAATAAAATGGCTTTATCGAATTCTTTAATTTCTCGAATAATTCCTTTTAATCGTTCTTCGATTTCACCTTTGTAAGAAGCTCCTGCTACCAAGGCACCCATATCCAATTCAAATAATGAAGCTCCTTTTAAAATTTCAGGAACAGTTCCATCATTAAGTGATAGAGCAAAACCTTCAATTAAAGCTGTTTTACCAACTCCTGGCTCACCAGTAATAATCACGTTTGGTTTAGAACGACGACCTAAAATCTCGAGCATCATTCGAGTTTCTTTATCTCGCCCAATAATTCGATCTAGTTTTCCCTCTTTTGCTAACGATAATTTATCAATACAATATTTCAACAAATTACCAGCACTTTTATTTCCAGATTGTTGTCCTGAAGAGCCTGAATTATCACCTTGGCCTGAATCGCCAATTGAAGCAACTACAGACTTTACTTCGAGATATAAATCGAGAATCTCTTTTTCCTTTAGCGGAAATGATTTCAACTGATCGGATGTAAAACCAACATTCGGTTTCACAATAGCAGCTAAAACACATATTGGTTCAATATTATCTAAACCTAATTTCAATCGAAGATTATCAGCTTCCTCAATTACTTGAGCTACTTTTTGTTCGGCAGAAGGACTTTCAGGTGAAACGGCAACTTTAGGCGCTTCTTCCATTCGAATTTCTGACCATTCAACCATGTAGCTGATATCTTTCCCAATGGATGTGAGAAAGCTATGCAAACCCGCTTCCTTATGCAATAATCCACGAAGCAAATGCCCCAAATAATAACGCTCATTGTGATATTCTTTGGCAAAAGACTGAGCTATCTGAATGGCCGATTTCAAAGAATCAGAAAAGGAATAGGTAGACATCGAGGATAAGATTAAAAATTAACGATTATAAATTAAATCTCCAGGAGATTTAGAAAGTATTTTTCTGATTGTATACCAAGAAACAAGGAGAGATAAAACTAGCACAACACCAACAGTGATATACGTATTCAATCCAAGTAGAATGAAATACTTCATACCAACATCCGATTGGAAATTGGAAATCAAAAATGAATTTAGAACACTTCCAATTAAAAATGCCGTCCCAAGTCCTAATAGAAGTCCAACTAATACAAATTTCACAATGATTCCAAAATAAATCCCAGTCGTTTTAGAATCTGACAAACCAATGGCTTTAAAAGTTCCAATGTTCATTTTCACTTTATTCAAGTGATTTTTCACTAGATTATACAAGAATAAACTAACCGAAATCGCACTAAAAATGATTAGTAGTACAGATGTGATTTTAGATACTAAAGAAAGAAAAAGGAAATTCTTTTTTTCTCTCACTTTAGATATATCCATCTCAATCATGTCGGTTTGTTTATCATCTTTCCTGTTTAATGATTCAATAAAATTCTTGAATTCCTCCACTTTTTCAAGGGATGTAAAATAAACAGAGAATTCATCAAAGTCGGAATTGAATGTATAATCAAATCCTTCGAAATTGTAATTTCTTACTAGGTCTTTGCTGTATTTACTAATCGAACTAGCGGTTGAAATCTGACTCCAAATCTTATCTAATTCGGTATAATGCTGAACAGGATATTCTAAACTGATTTCAAAAGACAAACCATTTAAATATCCCATTTTATCCGCTTTTATCTGGTAGGAATAATTAAACTGAGATTTACTTAAATCAAGCGCTTTTGTTAAGTCTTGCTTTACTTGTTCTTTTGCAGAAGAATCGCGCGTTCCAATAAAACCATAAATGTATTTCCGCTCATTTACATAAGAGAATGGTTTTGTTCCTTGTCCAGATAGTATCCGATTATCGTTATAGAATGCAGAATAAACGTCAATAGGAATTAAATAACATAATTTGGACGGTAGATCATTTACGATTGCCTTGATTGGAATAGGTATTTTCTGACTTACTGAAGTACCATTGGATGTATCAGCATCGTCGATATTCATTAGGATAAAAAAGGCATCCTCTGGATAATTAAAATCGCTTAGAAACTGCTTGGAAACAATAACAGAAAAATCCTGATTATTCTTAAATCCTGATTTATCGCCGAGAATCAAATTTTGACCTAAAATTTCCTCGTTAATGAATTTAGAATCGAGCGAAACATCAACCGTTCTTCTACGTGCACCACGTTGAATGTTCTTATCGTAAATCGGTTTGCTATCTTTAGCATATTTAGAAACTACTGAATATCCGTATTGAAGTTTATTGGATGGAGTATTCAGTATTTTAAATAAATTATCGACGTATTCTTTATCTGCCGATTTGGATGCTGGAACCGGGATACTAACCCAGTTAACCAAAGCTGAATTCATTTTTTCGAATAAATAGTTCAACGAACCATTTGCAAATCCAACAGCAAGAAAAGTAAAAAAGAATATGAGCGATAAAATAACAAGATTACTTTTCTTAATCCCGTTAAGGACCTGAGTTTCTCGCTTACTAAGTAATGATCGATAAATCAGGTTAAGATTGATATTACTTTTTACTTCATTTTCGGTTTTTATGATATTTTCCTTAGTGACAAAAACCGACCGAATACATTCTTTAAAGCTTAGTTTCTCATGCTCATTGAAATTTGCCCACATAGGCTTTTCGAACACATTAGAAACTTGTATTTCCCCTATACCATCTTGATTTTTATTGAGCACAATAATCACATCGGCATGTTTAATTGCCAAATTGATATCATGAGAAACTACAATCGCTGTTTTGTTTTGCTTGATTTCATCCTTTATTACTTCGAATAGCTCATTCGCATTCGTTTCATCAAGGTTACCGGTTGGCTCATCACAAAAAATAACATCCGCATTATTGTTTAATGCACGAACAAAAGACAAACGTTGACGCTGTCCACCAGAAAGAAATTTAGGTAGCTTTTCAAGAGTAACTTCCGATTTAGGAAGTCTTACACGCTCCATGAGTATTTCTGCTTTATGAACGGCAGAATCTAAAGTTGCACCAGTCTTGATCATTTCACTCATACATACATTTTCGTATGAAGTGAAATTCTCCATCAAATTGGTCTGTTGAAAGATGAACGTAAAGTGTTCCTTCCTTAACAGATTAATCTCTTGTTCGCCCTGTTTCCAAGAATTTTCAAGGTTGAGCGATTTTTCAGAAGTAGGTTTAAAAACAATAGATCCTTCTCGAATCGTATTATTCATCAAACCTAAAGTTTCTAATAAAGTACTCTTACCAGAACCAGAAGCTCCTAATAAGAAAATCAGCTTATTACGAGGAATGATTAATTCCTTAATCTTTAAAACTATGTTCTTTGAATCTTTGTATGCACAAGCTAGATTCTTGACATGAAATAAGGGCACTTCTTCCATAAACGCTTATAGATTACCAAGGAAATTTTCGGGAATCCAATAATACGTTACACCGTCTTCCATGTAATAAATATCCTGATCAGTTTTCGCTTTCTTAAGGTTATTCAATGCTTCAGAAAATTTGGCTTTGATGGATAATAATTTACTCGAATCATATTTCGATTTATCCTTAATATCCTCCACACTTCTCATTGCTTTAAACATACCTGACTTAGATTCCACACCAGTCATCAAAGAAACAATTTCAGCACCGCTCATTTTCTTAATGGCATCTTCTGATTCTTTACCACCATAATAACTTGCAGCAATTTTCTTCAATGAACTTTCCAATGCTATAGCCAAGTTTTCAGAATCGTCTTGATCCAAATCCTCCAAATTGGCAATAAGTGCTTCCAATTCATCATTTGTGAAGAAAAGTACACGTTCGAATAATTCATTCTCCAGTTTTGCTGATTTCATAGGTGCATAACACTTCATAGCAAACTGATACTTTCCTTTTTCATACAAATTCTTCAATTCCGTTTCAGACAAGTTAATTTTCAAACTCATCAAATTCAAACGCATTGCATTTGTTGGAGTTGATTTCTCACCCGTAATGAACGACTTCTGTATGTCTTCAGAAGCAAGTATCGAAGACTTGGTTATATTTTCTAATAGATCGTTCATTTCAGTTAAAAATACAACTGAACTAATTGATTGACCATAATTCGGGAAAGTACAAGAGCCTTTACGAAGGATGTTTTTATCCTCTACAATTTTATAGCAATTGTAATCTGTCTTAGAATAGTCTTTTTCGAAAACAAACTTCTCTATCGTTTCATTAGGAGTTTCCACTTTTAACAAGGCAAGAATCTCTTCATTTCCTTTGATAATGATATTCCGAATTTGCTTTTGAAAATCACGGAATACTGCATTAGAAGCTTGATTATATTGATAAGCAATAAAATTAGGTTTCACTTTTCCATATAAATTATAGAAAGCATTTTCACTAATTTTTGATTTTTCAATATTAGCATCACTATCGGCAGCTCCTGAAACCAAGATCACATAATTTGATTGTGATTCTTTTCCATTTTCGAAGAATTTCATTCCCTTATAAATTCCTTCTCGCATAGCTTGTGAAGGATCTTTATCTCCACTACAGCCTGGCTTACGAGCTTCTTCGTTAATGAAATTAATTAAGCGAGAATAATCCTTCGACAATTTATACTCCGAACAACTTTGCATTCCACAATCGTTTTCAGCATAATCGCGATACACCACAGCTCCTAAAGAGACTTCGAAAACTTCCTTTAATTCGGGTGTTATATTATTCTTAATGGAATTTACAGCAGAAGAAATTTCCGTTAAATAAGGTGCCATATCTGGTCCTCCATCCACTACAAACACAATGTTGATTTTCTTCAACTCCCCTACTTTACCTAGAATTTCACCAATTTTCTTATCGGCTTTTTCCTTGTCCATGATCAACTTACCATTCTTATCCATTACACCTGTAATGTAGTTGGTTTCTACAATTCGGTTTTTACGGTAAGTAGTATCATCAATAACAGGTAATCGTTTTAATTCACGAGACCATTTCTTTTCTGATGGTTTCTCAATACCAATAGAATCAACCATCACAAAGTTCTTACTGAAATCATCTGCTTGATTATAATTCAAGAAAACAGATGTATTTATCCCTTGTGCACGACGTTCTTTTTTAGCTTGTTCAGAAAAATTGGGTTGCAAGCTCAAACGTGTTTCCCAAACAGTTAGAAGATCTTTAGGAACCCATCCTAAAATGTTCTGAATTGACTGAGCACTAAATTTACTTTGACGAGAAATTAGCACCATGTTATTCTCTTCTTTTAAGATGAAGAGGAATTTAAACATGCGTATTTCAGAGTTCTCAATTTTAGAAGTTCCTGAAGCATCTGGCGCATTATAACAATATACAGTACCAGCTGTATCAATATATGCTTCAGGGTTTTTAATCGCATCAACACCCTTAATTACAACAATTGCTTTTTTAGTGATTTTTCGACGATTTACAATGGCCTTTTTCCAAAGAAGTAAATTACGTTTAGGAATCCAACCTACAGGTGTAGATGCAGCTTTTAATTTACGCGTTTTGATATCAATACCATCAAAATCCCATTTTGCTAATTGCAAGAATTCGCCATCCTCGCCAATTACATAAAAGCGATCTTTAAATCCGGCAGTGCCAACTTTCGTATTGAAATTTGCATCCTGATAAATCACGTTATTTTTCCGGTCACTAAAAACAACCCATGGATCTCCTTCTTTATCTTGAGAATGTTTCGAAAGAACATTTCCTGTCGGATATAGGTAATCAATTGGATAAGGAAATACCTTGCCCTTTTGAGCCCAAGAAATTGTTGAATTAAAAAGGGTAAATAAACAGATTAAAAACAACGAATGTTTCATCATCTCAGTTTGTTAGATTTAGAATTGTTTTTTTGTACTCAGCTAAAAATATCCCACGATTGTAGTAAGACATTTTATCATTCAATTTCTTTTCGACATCCTTCTGGACTGTAACATTGGGAAGGCTTGTGTAAAACACAAAGTCGAAGTTTGTTGCTATTCCATCAACGGGTGCAATATTTAATACCTTCAGAATTTCTTTAGGCATAATACTGATGAAATTATTGATACCAGATGATTTGATAATCACATTATCATACAAATACGATTCAGCAGCATATACGTGGAAAACAACACGCTGAATTCCAAACATACTCATCGACTTTAATTGATTTAATAAAGTCGATTTATCGAAAGAAAAATCAGATTGCTCAGTTTGTCCACTTTTCTCAAAAAGTTCAATCAAATCGTTCACTTCAGAGTTTTTGATTGTAGTTTCTGGCTGCCGTGCATTTGCAAAATAAAGCAAGAAGTTATCTTTAGTCCATTCCTCTACATTGCTGTAAAATGAGTTCTTTTGGGCTAATGTAAGTCCGACTTCATTCTTTGAACCATCATCCTCTGTTCGTTTTCCAGAATTAACGACAAAAATGATATTCAACACACGCTCGTCTGATCCTTCAGAATAAGAAGGCCTTACAAACGAAAAGAATAAAATGAAAAATAATAGGGTTCTTTTCATAATTAACGAGATTTAATTTCAGTACTCAATCTCAATGTCTTGGAATGTGTTTGAGCCATTACGGACACCTTTTTTCACTTTCACTTTAGGTTTAGTGAAAATAATTTCTGTAATCACCTCACTAATGGCCATTTTAAAATTGCGTCCTTTTGTTGAAACCTGAATACTCACATCCACTCTATTCAAATCCGTTTCATTAAAAACAGATTTCAAGAAGATTTTCTCTTTATCATCATCACTAGGCTTTTTATTCTTACTAGCCAATGCATTGAACGCATTTTGAAGAAATTTCAAATCACCTTCCTTATCCACTTTTGCTGGCTTTTCAGCTGGCTTGGCTGCTTCTTTCGCTACTTTTTCAGGAGCTTTTTCTTTAGCGGGTGATTCGGTCTTAGCTGGTGCTGCTGCTTTATTATCAATTATATCCAATTCATACGTACCAGTAACTCCCACATCGTTGTTAACTGTAATAACACGTTTCTTTTTAGGAATGGTGAATTTGTATGTAGCTGGATTAGTTGTTGAATTGATACGTCCATTCTCATTGAAATACCATTTCCATGTTTTAGCTCCTGGTGTGTGATCGGTAAATGTTACTGTCTCACCAACCTGAACAGCACCAGATGGACTTGCTGTAATAACTGCTTCCGACATATCAGGAATAAATTCATCCGGAACAAGTGTTGGAGCATTATCACCATGAATGATTACTTGAAGTGAATCGCGTAACTTGCTGTTTACGGTTAGATAAACCATATAGGTATCAGCCACAGTATAAACGTGTGTAACAACTCGTTCAAACTCTTCTTCACTACCATCACCAAAATCCCATACCCATGTTTCAGCACCTTTGGTACTATCCACAAAAGTGAGTGTTGTATTTACTTTTCGTAATGAATCAACCGGTGTTACAGAAAATAACAATTTGTCGGAGGAACCTGATGCCATAAAATAAATTCCGATTCCAATTCCTATAACGGCCAGTATCCCTATTACAATAAAAATAAGTCGCTTATTAATTGGACGTTTTTCAACCGTTTCCTCAGCTTCTTCATGTCGATTGGAAGAATTATCATTATCCTGAATATCCTCCATTTCAGAATCATCATACTGAGATCCAGAATCGGAATCGGAATAAGATGTTGGTTCAGAAACAGGCAGCGGAGTTCCACATGAAGTGCAGATTTTTACTCCTTCATAATTTAATTTTCCGCATTTAACGCAAGTTGCCATATCAAATATTAATTAATTGAAAAACGAAGACCCAAGTTTAAGAAATAATTCTGATTGGAAATCTTAGGGATTCCATTCATCATTGTTGTGTATTCACCTACATGATCAGTCACTTTGTACTTATCAGCTTCAGCCGAATTATTAATGCTATTGAACATAAATAACATCCCAAGATTTAAGGATAATCGATGACTCAACGTATAATAAATACTCGGTTTTACCATCCAGCCTAAACCACCTGTAAATGTAAAATCACTTTTACCTTCCGTTGGTCGTTGCTTCAATCCTACATCGAAATTACTGGATTCACCAGCAGGACATATTTGATTGATGTCTTTGGGATTAACAATACTGCTTGTATAATCGATGAAATTATCACTAACCGTTGAAGTACCCGAAAAAGATAAATTCCAAATAGCTCCGGCAGAAATTTCGTATTTGAATTTCTTACTGATTTTATTCCTGTATTTAAATACCAAAGGAATACTGATCATACTTGCAGAAAAGTTCTCAGTAAACGACGCGGATGATACTGTTCTAATGGTTGTAAAATCATAATTATCAAATCTTTCCAAAGGACTTGTATAGGAAACTTGAAAAGAATCAGCTTTAATTTCACCTTTTATTAATTGATATTGAATTCCTAATCCAAAACCAATTTTACGGCGTCGATCAAAGAAATAAGAAGCAGATAATTCAGCTCCATAAGCCGACATGCTCACAGTAGGATCTATTGATTTATTGCTTGCACTAAATACTTGACTGTTTCGGTAATTCTGAATCAAACTATCTGTAAAATCAAACTTAGGTTTTACAATACCACCGAAAAATGACAGATCGAAATTCAATCGTGGATCAAAAGTGTAATCCAAATAAGTTCTTAAATACTCTTCCTCAACAGGGGTTGGACAACCGTCTTTACTAGCGAAACTTGGCATGTCCTCGCAGTTATCAAATTTATTCGCTCTAAAATCTCGGTCATCATCACCATATACTTTAAAGTTTGGAATCTGCTTTTCGAATTTTGGAGATGATTCATCTGTTTTAATAGATGATTCTTTGATTTTTACATCCATTCCATTTCGTTGAATTTCAATGTATAATTCAACATTCACAGTACTTTCAATTCTCAATCCACCACCTGCACTCCATTCACCTGCACTTTTCTTTTTTAATACTACATACACATATCCTTTATCAATTTGATTCAATGAAATATTCGTTCCTGTAATATTTACAAATAATCCACCTGGAAATTGATTTCGAGTTATATCAATATATTCCTGCAATGTTCTTTTCTTGAAATTCCAAGCATTCTCAAAGGTAGCTTGTCCGTTAAAATCGAAATACTGAGGAAGCAACTCATCTTCAATAGTTGCATCTTCGGTGAATAATGATTTGAACTTATCTACTGCAGCATCTTCAATTACCTCTGCTCCAATTTCTTTCAAGCGAGAATACTTCTCATAATTCAAAAGAAGCGTGTCTAATTTCCCGAAAATTCGAATATAATCTTCCGGTTTGTAGTTTTGAGACCAACCCTGATTAACCAGTGTTAATGTAATAGCTAAAAGGAATAGAATTTTTTTCATGTCTTTGGTAATTTAAATTCCTAATGCATTAATTCGCTTTAATCAATTTAACAACTTGATTGTTCCCCTGATCATCCGAAAGTCGAATAAAGTAAAGTCCCGATTCTATATTAGTTAAATCGAGAATATTCGACTTTTGGGCAGAAATCCATTCCGTTTTTTGCTGAATTAATTGTCCAGTAGAAGAGAATACTGTCAAACTAATTTTTTCATTCTTAGATTTTAAGGATGAAATATTTATCAATCCATTAGTTGGATTAGGGAATACAATTATTCCAATATCTCCTGCAGTAGAAAATGTACTAGTCGAGTTCTGAATACTCAAAGGAAAATCTGGAAATGTTTTTCCATCAGTTAAATAATAAACTTTCGTGTGGCATTGCCCATTGGAAATACGTACCCAGAAATTATATCTGTTTATTTGGTTTGCTCCATTAGTAAACAATTCGTTCACCATAGAATTTAATCCACCATTCGCATTTCCAACTTGCTGCATGGTTAATATTTGATTTGTTGCACTTGCAATTTCGTAAGAAAGCATCGTGGTAAAATCATCATATCCCCATTGGTAGGTGTCGATTTGTAAAGCTGGATCTTTAAAGAAAATTAAATTCTCAATCACCCCTCCAACCGAAGCCTCAACTATATCACCAGTTAAATCCAATGCATCACCACTAAAAGTTAATACAATAGAAGTATCACTGTAACAATTCGTTGCTTTATTAGTTGTTTTCAACGTTAATGTGGCTGTTTGACTAGCTGTATTATTGAAGTCAATGAGAATGTTTGAGAAATGATTGTCAGGTAAAATATTTCCAACACTTGAAGGATTTAAATTCCATTCATATCCGGTTGAATCGGAAGCTAAAATTCCTGTTTGAGAAATAAAAGGTTGAAAGGAAGTATTTGCACAAAAGGTCGTTTCTTCAGTAATGATTTGTGGATTTACAGGAACACTATTTACAACCACGTTTAATGTAGTTGGAGCTCCAGAACATCCAGTTGAAATTACAGTTGGAGTAATAGTAGTTGTACCCGAAACTGTTGAAGAACTTCCAATGTTAGGATCGAGGTAAAGTAAATTACCATTCACGATCTGTGTTCCCCAATTACCTGTCTTAGTTGCGTTATACTGAATTCCCCCAGCGATATTGGATACAAGTGTTAATGTATCGTTTTCATTACACAATTTAATATCAGTCGATGGTTGTAATAAAACAGGCTTAGGATTTATATCAACTATAAAATCAAATGTTGATTTACAAGCTGTTCCAGTAGAACTTAAAACAACTGTAAATACACCTGAAATAGTTCCGGTATTCGGTACTGGATTATTTCCTGTAAAAGAAGGAATGGTATTGCTATAAACTGAATCTATTCCAATTCCTCCAGCTCCATCGATCGATGCATTATCACATATCCAAGTAACACTTGAATTAGACGGCTCAATTAATGTCCCGAGATTTAATTGATTAAATGGGGCACCATCACATAATTGTGCATTCAAAGTAGAATCGGCAACTGTTAAACGTGGTCCCGGATTTACTTGAATGATAAACTGTTGTTGAGAAACAGGACTTGAACAAACTGTTGATGTTCCATCAATCGTAAATGTTGCATTCACATCAAATGTGGATTGCTCCGCTAAGGATGGATCACCAACCAAAGCTGCTACAAATGTTGGTAACGAGCCTCCAGTTGTTGGACCTGGTGCTGGTAATACAGGAGAACTAATTGTTGTTAAATCTTTAGTCCAATTAAAAACTATGTTTTCTGAAATTGAATTATCAATTGGACTAGAGAAACTTATCGTTCCAGTTGGAACCGTGTTTCCATTACAAATTGAAATTACTGGTGGATTAATTTCCCCATCATAAGTAACTACAATGTCTAATTGTGGTCGAACGTTTATAGAACCAACATTTCTAGTCCGGCTTTTACACGTTGAACTTACGCTCGTAGCACTTACCGAAACTAGCCCTGTTAAATTAGTATTCGTTGTATTGGTGTATGTTGTAGAAGGAATACTTCCAGTTGAAGGACCAGTTGGATATGAAATTGGAGCTCCACTAGTCCAAGCTACCGACCATTGATAGGTCATGCTTCCAGCCAAATTTGTTGAAAATGCAACAGGGCCAAGACTCGTTCCAGAACAGATTGGATTAAGGGTTAAGTTCTGTGGAACCGGAGTTGGGTTTACGTTTATTGGATAATCTGTAATGGTGTTTCCAGCACATCCATTGTAAGTTGATGTAATTGTTAAAAGCGAAGTATTGACCGCATTAGTGGTGTTTAGTGGATTCCAGCTTGCAGCGGATAATAAATTGGTACTAATCGAGGCAATTGTTTGATTAGCATTTCCTGATGGAACACCTGTAGTTGTATTGGAATTTGTCCAAGAATAAAGTGTACCCGGAATATCAGTAGTTATTGTTATTGCTCCAGGAATATCATTTATTGTACTACTGGTGTCACAAATAGAAAATGAACTTGCTGGAGTGAGTGAAATGAATGGTTTAGGTTTTACTACAATTTGCTTCACTACAACATTCGATACAGAAGAGCAGCCATTAACTACAACAGTAGCTTGAATGTTTGCAGTTAAATTAGATGTTCCAGAATTCGCTGAAGTAAAAGAGCCTATAGAAAATGGTAATGTATTAATCAAACCACTTGCAGGACTGAGACCAATTCCAGTTTGATCAACAGACCAAGAACCTGATACGGATCCTGAAATAGCAGTTGCTAATTGAATGGAGGTTGCGCTAACAATTTCACCCTCACAAACCGTTGAACTTGCCAATGCTTGTATGACAGGAATAGGTTTTATCTCCAAATAACTAGTTGTTGGATTGTAAGATTGAGTTGATACACAACCTGTTTGAATATTCGTTACTGAAATGGAGGAAATTCCATAATTCCCTGCAGCAGCATTTGATGAAACACCAACATTAGCTGTACTACCTTGAAAATTTGTTATTACAGTAGGATTAACTACACCAGATGGAGGTGTTTGCCATTGAATTGAAATGTTTACGGGAGAAGAAATGGCTGGACTGAAAATAAATCCAGCAGTTGTTTCTCCTTTGCAGATAGATGGAAAATCTGGAATTGAAAAAGAAGTCGATTGACTAATTACCATTGTAGTTGTAGTGCCAAAAGACTGACTACAAAATGGAGCTGTGTTATATGCGATCGAAACAATTGTAACTATTTGATTCGTCGAAGCTGATGAAGTAACAGTATACGTTCCAACACCTGATGCATTTGCAGTTACAGTTGCTGTTTGAGGAGAACCTCCACCTACAGTATAAGTAACAGTAAATGTTTGACTTGCTAGCAATCCACTAAGCGTAATGGTTGATGATCCACCCGAACAAATCGAAGATGCTGAAACACCCGATAATGTTGGTGTAGGGCGAACAGTAATTGTTGTAGTATTATTAGAACTAAATGTATGAGAACATCCAGGATTGTTGTCGCTGTATGCAATAGAGTTGATAGTTAATACTGAACCATTTGTAATTGATACCGCTCCAGAGGTCAAAAAGGTAGCACTTGTTGTGGATGAAGGTGTGGCTACAGAAGCAGTTAATCCAGTATTTGCTCCAATGCTGTATGTAACTGTAAAAGTCTGATCTGGTAAAAGACCGTTTAGTGTAATTGTAGATTGAGTACTTGAACAAATGCTTGTTGAACTTACAGATGTTAATGTTGGAGTGCTTCTAACCGTTACTGAAGCAACTGTTGAATTTGAAGAAGGACAAGAGCCTCCGCTAGTAACAACAGCTCTATAATAGGTTGTTGAAGTTAATGCAGGGGTTGAATAAGTAGCAGCCGTAGCTCCACTTCCTCCAGTAACATTTGCCCATCCTGTAGTTCCATTTGCAGATTGTTGCCATTGAATTGTTCCAGTATATCCCGTTAATGTAATTGACGAGGAAGAACCTGTACAAACGGTTGCAGGTGTTGCTGTTGCGGTTCCTCCAACTGATGAAGGAATCATGGTAACACTTGCAGTTGTGGAATTTGCAGAAGCACACGTACCGCTGGTAATAACTGCACGATAGTATGTTGTGGCGGATAAAGTTGGTGTTGTGTATGTGGCTGAAGTAGCACCGCTTCCACCAACAACGCTTGCCCAACCTGTACTACCATTTGCAGATTGTTGCCATTGGATTGTTCCAGTAAAACCTGCAACGGTAATAGTAGTTGTTGTACCTGGACAAATGGAAGCCGCTGCAGCTGTAGCAGTTCCACCAACTGAAACAGGAGATATTGTAACTGAAGCTGTGGTTGAATTAGCCGAAGGACAAGAGCCACTTGTGATAACAGCTCTATAGAAAGTTGTTGAAGTTAAATTCGGAGTTGTATAAGTAGCTGTAGTGGCGCCACTTCCACCACTCACATTCGCCCAGCCACTAGTTCCATTTGCCGATTGCTGCCATTGAATAGTTCCTGTATTTCCAGCAACAGAAATAGTAGTCGATGTATTCGAACAAATTGCAGCTGCAGTTGCTGTTGCAGTCCCTCCAACTGAGGTTGGACTAACGGTCACAGAAGCAGTAGAAGAATTAGCAGATGCACATGTACCACTTGTTACAACTGCACGATAGAATGTTGAAGAAGTTAAAGCAGGAGTTGTATATGTTGCTGTTGTTGCACCACTTCCACCAGTAACATTTGCCCATCCTGAACTACCATCAGCCGATTGTTGCCATTGAATTGTACCTGTACTTCCACTCAAAGTAATTGTTGTTGTTGCTCCAGAACAAAGTGAACTTGCAGTTGCAGATGCTGTTCCTCCAACTGACGTTGGTGCAAGTGTAACACGTAACAAAAATGTATCGATTGTACAAGATGCAATTACAATATACGTGGCGGTAGTTTGTGCTCCAGTTAAGGTTAAATTTCCTGTTACCGAACTAGAAGCAACAGCATTTGAAACTCCTCCTGTAAACCCAGTTCCTGTTGGAGCATTCCAAGTAAAGGTTGTTGCAGCTTGAAATCCTAAATTGGATGCACTAAAACTAAATGCAGTTCCACTACAGGCATTTCGGCTAATTGGAACAGTTGTAGGACACTGTGCTTCAACAGCATTGTATAAAAACAGTCCAATTATCAGTGAATAAAAAACTTTCATTGTTTAGAATTTAACAAGTTGCTTGGATATGATTCCTTGCTCAGATTTAAGTCTGAGAAAATATAAACCGGCTTTTAAAAAGGATAAATCAATTAATCTAATCGATTCAGTACTTATGTTAGATGCACTATATACAACCCTTCCAGAAACATCGACTAAAATAATTTCGGTATTTTCTATTGTATTCTTTAATGGGGATTGTATGGATACAAAATCATGAAATGGATTGGGAAAAATCTGTGTATCAGAGAAATTAATCGATTCAATCCCAACATCCACATTAACTAAAATGGAAACAGTGTCTTTAACCTCACAAGCATTTGAAACAATACAAGTAACTGTATACTCTTGATTTTCTAAAAATAGATGAGATACAGAATTACCAGTTCCAGTTATGTCGTCTCCGAAATCCCATGAAGTCGAAGTAATTCCATTCGAATCAATTAAAGCAAAAACATAATTCTCCCCTTCAACAGAGAAATTAAATTGTGCATTAGGTTCAGCTCCATCAGGCAATACAGTTATGGTTTGAGAGTAATTTCCCAAACATCCATTTTGACCAACGAGTTGCAAGCTTAAAGATGAATTTTGAATTGAATCGGAAGCATTAATTGCCGTAAATCCCGGAATGGTAAAGCCTGAACCTGAAGTTGGAAGTCCATTTGAACTCGATGAATTAGTCCAGCTTAATTGTGCGGGAATCGAACTTACCAATGTATTAGGAGAAACCGATTGCCCATTACAAACATTGATTGTAGCTAGATTCGTTAATTCAGGAACCGGCAAAATGTGAATTGTTAAACTCTGAGCTAAGCCCGAACAACCATCAGCTACTGGAGTAATCGTAACTGTTCCAGATAAAGGTGCTATTCCAGCATTATGTCCCGAAAAGGGCGGAAATGGAGGTGCTATTCCTGTTTCAGGTAGACTTAATAACTCAGGATTATTATTTACCCAATGAAACTCAGCATTTCCTGTTGTAGATGAAATTCCAATATTCTGAATTTGAATATCAGAACAAACAGAATTGTCTAAAGGATTAATTGTCATGGATGGAGCCGGCTTCACATTGATTGTAAAGATGACAGGAGTTCCAGCAAAGCATGATGCTGATTCAGCTGCGGCAACAGATATGTTCGCAGAAATTAAACTGCTTAAATTATTAATTGCAGTAAATCCTGTAATTGAATTTTGACCTGTTTGACCTAATCCTATTGTAGTATTCGAATTTTGCCAAGTGAAAAATCCACCAGAAGGATTACTTGAAAAAGGAGGAACGGATACTAAATCACCAGAACAAACTAAAATATCTTCAATTGGATCAACAACTGGAGAAGGACGAACTGAAATTGTTGTCACTAAAGTTAATGCCCCAGAACAGCCATTCGCAGAAGGTGTCACTCGAATTTGAGCCTGTGTTGTTTGTGCAGTAAAATTACTAGCAGAAAATGAATTAATCGTACCATTTCCACTTGCAGCAAGTCCAATTTGAGTATTTGAGTTAGTCCAATTGGAAAAGAATGTGTTCAAAACTGGACCAGAAAAAGCAATGGCAGAAACTGTTCCTCCATTACAAACACTTTGATCTGAAACAGTTGTAACAATGGGTGTAGGATGAACAACAATTGAAGTAACGGAAGTTGAAGCACCTGAACAACCGTTTAAGCTCGGCACAACATTAATTTGAGCCGTTATATCAGCGTTAGTAGGATTCTGTGAAACAAAAGCTGCTATGGAATTTCCATTACCAGACCCAGCTAAACCAATGGAAGTATTTGAATTAGTCCAAGAAAAAGCTGTTCCAGAAAGCGGACTAGTGAAATTAATAGCTTGAGTATTTGCGCCTTCACATAATGTTTGAGGAGAAACAGAAAGTACAACAGGAACGGGTTTTACTGTTATAGTTGTTACAAGAGTTGATACACCAAAACATCCATTTGCAATCGGAGTAATGTAGATGCTACCTGAAGCTGCAGCTGTAGTGAAATTCTGACTAGTAAATGGAGCTATATTTCCAGTACCTGTGGGTAATAATCCAATGTTAGAATTCGTAATTGTCCATTCAGAAAAAGTTGTTCCACTTGGACTTCCCGAAAAGTTAATTGCACTTGATTGTTGACCTGAACAAAGTACCTGATCAGGCAAAGTATTTACAGTAGGAATTGGTTTTACTAAAATTGAACCTTGGCGAGTAACTGTTCCACCACCAGTAACAGAAACAGTGTAAGTATAAGGTGAAACAGAGGAAACAATTGATGTTCCTGATATGGTTAATATTTTAGTGCCAGAATTATAGCTTGAAGTAATGCCATTAGGCAATCCTGATACAGTTGCATTAGTTCCAGTTCCACCTATCTGGTAGGAAATCGTTGTAAGTGAAATGCCAAAACAAAAAGATTGTGCTTCTGTATTAGCTGCCGAAATCAAAGATATAGTTGGTTGGGAATATGTGTTTAAACTTATCCCGAATAAAAAACTAATAATTACTAAAAATCTAGATAATGATAATTGGATCATAATTTAAAGATTAATCAGAAGATGATTCCGCTTGTTTAATGTCATTTTTCAAATCTTCTTTTTCCTCTTTTAGTTTTCCATTATCATCTTCACATTCTTTTAAATTTTTTCGCAGAAGCAATAAATCCTGTTGCTGATTTACTAAAATCCTCAACATGTTTTTATAAGAAAAATCAAGTTCTTTTAAAAGTCGCAATGACGATGTATCAGTCATTTCAACAAAACCAGAAAAATTTATTTGAGGCTCAATTCCATTATTAATGATATCGTACTCTCTTGTTAAACTGAGTAACCGATTAAATTGACTATCTAGTGAATCAATTCGGGAAATGACTTTCTTCTCTTGTGATCTAAATTGATTGTAACTTTTAACTTTCTCCCATTTTGCAGAATTTACTTTAGGAGTAAATCCAACAATCCAATACATTGAAAAAGTTGTTAGAGCAATTAAAAGCAGGAACAACAAACTAAACTTTACTAGTTGTTCATTACGTTCTTTATGATTTAATGCTTTCATTTCTTAACATACAATTGACTTTACAAACATAACTGAAATAGCAGAAAAAACAAGTTGCTTCTTACATTATATTCGGGCGGATATCATTTTATAAGTTGTGCTTTTATGTGATATTATTATCATTTTAAAATGTATTACTAATTTATTTTGACAATTAAATGCGCATGATTTTTCATCCAATTAGAGAAATCAATTGTTTTTTTACATCAACGTTTTGAATTAAGTAAGATATTAAACGAAAGCCCCCTGTCTTCCTAAGAAAACAGGGGGCTGAATAGTTATTTTCTAAAATTAAGCTTGAGCTGTTGGCCCTCCAAAATTCATTGGAAAAGCAGCTGTGCCATTATCAACCTTAATTGGCCCGTGTACCGACTCAAATTTCGCCACATTTTCTTTCAATGCAGAAAGTAAACGTTTTGCATGTTGAGGCGTAAGTACAATACGAGACTTAACGCGTGCTTTAGGAACACCTGGCATAACTTTGATAAAGTCAACCACAAACTCTGAATTCGAGTGAGTGATGATTGCCAGATTAGAATAAATTCCTTCAGCTACTTCTTCAGATAGTTCGATGTTTAACTGACCTTCTGGATTTTGATTTTCCTCCATAATTTCAGATTAAGCAAGTTCTTCTTTACGTTTCTTAGAAGCCATTAACACATTGTACTCATCTTGAGAACCAACAATAATGTTTTCGTATTCACGAAGACCTGTACCTGCTGGAATCAAGTGTCCTACAATTACGTTCTCTTTCAGACCAAGTAATTCATCCGATTTAGCACTGATTGCCGCTTCGTTCAACACTTTTGTAGTTTCCTGGAAGGAAGCCGCAGAAATGAAGCTCTTAGTTTGTAACGACGCACGTGTAATACCTTGAAGTACCTGATTAGCAGTTGCAGGAACAGCATCACGTGATTCTACTAGTTTCATGTCTTTACGTTTCAACATCGAATTTTCATCACGAAGTTTACGCGCTGTAACAATCTGACCAGCTTTCAACGTGGTAGAATCACCTGGATCCAATACTACTTTCTTATCGAAAATATAATCGTTCTCTAGGTTGAACTCCAATTTGTTGTTCATCTGACCTTCCAAGAATTTCGTATCACCTGGATCAAGAATCTCAACTTTACGCATCATCTGGCGAACAATCACCTCGAAATGCTTATCGTTAATCTTCACACCTTGTAAACGATATACCTCTTGAATTTCATTAACCAAGTATTCCTGAACCTTTGTAGGCCCTTTGATAGCTAAGATATCACCAGGTGTTGTAGCACCTTCACTTAATGGCTGACCAGCTTTCACGTAATCGTTTTCCTGAACCAAAATGTGCTTGCTTAAAGAAATAAGATATTTCTTCTGTTCACCTGTTTTAGATTCAATGATTACCTCGCGGTTACCACGTTTCACTTTACCGAATGATACAATACCATCAATTTCAGAAACTACTGCTGGGTTAGATGGATTACGTGCTTCGAATAACTCCGTTACACGTGGAAGACCACCTGTGATATCGCCTAATTTTCCATTCTGACGTGGAATCTTAACCAAAATCTCACCTGCTTTAACTTTCTGTCCATCATTTACAACGATGTGAGCTGCTACCGGTAAAGAATATGAACGAACAACTTCTTTAGATCCATCGATAATCTTAATCATTGGATTCTTCGTTTTATCACGACGCTCAATGATTACTTTTTCACGGAAACCTGTTTGTTCATCACTTTCTTCACGGTAAGTAATACCATCTTCAAGGTCTTCGAAGCTAATCTTACCAGCTGTTTCAGATATAATTACCGCGTTATATGGATCCCATTCACAAATCATATCACCTTTCTTAACAGTTACACCGTTCTTAGCGAACATAGATGCACCATAAGGGATATTTGCAGTAGTTAAAATAACCATTGTTTTAGGATCGATGATACGCATCTCAGCTGAACGACCAATTACGATCTCTACTGGATTACCATTTTCGTCCTCTTTAGCAACAGTACGTAACTCATCTATTTCAAGAATACCATCAAATTTAGCTTCTACTTTTGATGCAGTTGCTGTATTCGATGCAGTTCCCCCAACGTGGAAGGTACGAAGTGTAAGCTGTGTACCCGGCTCACCGATTGACTGTGCAGCAATAACACCAACAGCTTCACCTTTCTGAACCATACGACCGCTTGCAAGATTACGTCCGTAACATTTTGAACAAACACCTTGCTCTGATTCACACGTCAATACCGAACGAATCTCAACTGATTCTAATCCTGAAGCTTCAATTTTCTTCGCTTCGTCTTCACGGATTTGTTCACCACTCTTAATAAGTAGTTCACCAGTTGTTGGGCTATAAACATCGTGAAGTGATGTACGTCCGAGGATTCGGTCGTAAAGACTTTCTACGATTTCTTCGTTGTTTTTCAATGGAATTGCTGTCAAACCACGAAGAGTTCCGCAATCTTCCAAGCAAATAATTACATCTTGAGAAACATCCACCAAACGACGAGTTAAGTAACCCGCATCCGCAGTCTTCAATGCTGTATCCGCAAGTCCCTTACGAGCACCGTGGGTAGAAATGAAGTACTCAAGGATGGATAGACCTTCCTTAAAGTTAGAAAGGATCGGGTTTTCGATAATCTCACCTCCAGATGCACCAGATTTTTGAGGTTTCGCCATTAGACCACGCATTCCAGAAAGCTGACGAATCTGCTCTTTAGAACCACGTGCTCCAGAGTCGAGCATCATGTAAATCGGGTTAAATCCTTGGTTGTCGTTTACCAATTGAGTCATCAAACGTTGAGTCAAACGAGAGTTGGTATGCGTCCAGATATCGATAATCTGATTGTAACGCTCGTTATTTGTAATGAATCCCATGTTATAGTTCATCATTACCTCTTCAACTTGCGTGTTCGCATCTTCAACCATCTTCTCTTTATCCTCAGGAACAATTACGTCACCTAAGTTGAAAGATAGACCTCCACGGAATGCCATAGTAAATCCAAGATCTTTGATATCATCTAAGAACTTAGCAGTTACAGCCATACCAGTCTCTTTAACGATATTACCAATGATATCGCGAAGAGATTTCTTAGTTAGAAGTTCATTGATGTATCCAACTTGTGCTGGTACAACCTGATTGAATAATACTCGACCTACTGTTGTTTCAATAAGCTTACGTACTAATACATCTCCTTCTTTCACATTGGTTTTCACCTTGATCCAAGCATGAAGATCTACTCGTTTTTCATTGTAAGCAATGATAACTTCTTCGGCAGAATAGAATGTTGATCCTTCACCTTTAATTACACGAGTTGCATCTGTACGACGACCTTTTGTAGTGTAGTATAGACCCAAAACCATGTCCTGAGAAGGTACAGTAATAGGAGCACCGTTAGCAGGGTTAAGGATGTTATGAGAAGCAAGCATCAACAACTGAGCTTCCAAAATTGCTGCGTTTCCAAGTGGAACGTGAACAGCCATTTGGTCACCGTCGAAATCGGCGTTGAATGCCGTACAAACGAGTGGGTGAAGTTGAATTGCTTTTCCTTCGATCAATTTTGGTTGGAAAGACTGAATACCCAAACGGTGGAGTGTTGGGGCACGATTGAGCAGAACTGGATGTCCTTTCAAGATGTTTTCAAGAATGTCCCAAACAATTGGTTCTTTTTTGTCAACGATCTTTTTAGCGCTCTTAACAGTTTTAACAACACCACGCTCAATCATTTTACGAATGATGAACGGCTTGAATAACTCAGCAGCCATGTCCTTTGGTAGACCGCACTCATGGAGTTTCAAGTCTGGACCAACGACAATTACCGAACGTGCAGAATAATCGACACGTTTACCAAGTAAGTTCTGACGGAAACGGCCTTGTTTACCTTTCAAGGAATCAGAAAGGGATTTCAAAGCACGATTAGATTCCGTTTTTACCGCATTCGATTTACGTGAGTTGTCGAGCAATGAATCCACTGCTTCTTGCAACATACGTTTCTCATTACGTAAAATCACCTCTGGAGCTTTGATTTCGATCAAACGCTTCAAACGGTTATTACGAATGATAACACGACGATAAAGATCATTTAGATCTGAAGTCGCGAAACGACCACCATCCAAAGGAACTAATGGACGTAATTCAGGCGGAATAACAGGAATAACTTTTAAAATCATCCATTCAGGACGATTTACTTTGTTTCCTTCATTAGCCATACGGAAAGCTTCAACAACTTGAAGACGTTTTAACGCTTCATTTTTACGTTGTTGTGAAGTCTCAGTATTTGCTTTGTGACGTAAATCATATGAAAGCTCTTCCAAATTCAATCGAGAAAGCAACATATAAAGTGCATCAGCACCCATCTTAGCGATGAATTTATTTGGATCAGAATCGTCCAAATATTGGTTTTCCTTAGGAAGGTTTTCAAGTACTTGAAGGTATTCTTCTTCAGTCAAGAAATCCATGTAATTTAAACCATGTTCACCAGCAAGACCAGCTTGAATAACTACATAGCGCTCATAATAAATGATTGCATCTAGTTTTTTGGTAGCTAATCCTAAAAGGTAACCAATTTTGTTTGGAAGAGAACGGAAGAACCAAATATGAGCTACTGGAACAACTAATTGAATGTGTCCCATACGCTCACGACGTACTTTTTTCTCTGTTACTTCCACACCACAACGGTCACAAATGATTCCTTTGTATCGGATTCGCTTGTATTTACCACAGTGGCATTCGTAATCTTTTACCGGTCCAAAAATCCGTTCACAGAACAAACCGCCCATTTCAGGCTTGTAAGTTCTGTAATTGATTGTTTCCGGTTTCAGCACTTCACCGTGGCTCTGGTCCAGGATATCTTCCGGGGAAGCCAGACTTACGATAATCTGCTTGAAGTTGCTCTTGAGTTTTATGTCTTTGCGCAAAGCCATTTGTTGATCAGATTCAGATTCTAATGAATAAAAGATCCCGGCATACAGAATATGCCGGGATCCGGAAATCAGTCGAGGGTAATTTTCAGGCCTAGCCCGCGTAGTTCATGCAACAATACGTTGAACGATTCCGGAATACCCGGTGTAGGCATATTATCACCTTTAACAATCGCTTCGTATGCTTTAGCACGACCGATAACATCATCGGACTTAACGGTAAGGATTTCCTGAAGAATGTTTGCAGCACCAAATGCTTCGAGTGCCCAAACCTCCATCTCTCCAAAACGTTGACCTCCAAATTGTGCCTTACCACCAAGCGGTTGCTGAGTAATAAGTGAGTAAGGTCCGATTGAACGAGCGTGCATCTTATCGTCAACCATGTGGCCGAGTTTAAGCATGTAGATAATTCCCACAGTAGCTGGTTGATCGAAACGATCTCCTGTTCCACCATCATGAAGGAATGTACGACCGTAGCGTGGAACGCCTGCTTTATCAGTGTATTCATTGATTTGATCAATCGTAGCACCATCGAAAATTGGTGTCGCGAAAGTCATTCCCAACTCTTTACCAGCCCAAGCAAGTACCGTTTCGTAAATCTGTCCAAGGTTCATACGAGATGGTACCCCAAGTGGATTCAATACGATATCTACTGGAGTTCCATCAGCTAAGAAAGGCATCTCTTCATCACGTACAATCTTGGCAACAATACCTTTGTTACCGTGACGACCTGCCATCTTATCCCCTACTTTCAACTTACGTTTCTTAGCGATATAAACTTTAGCCAACTGTACAATTCCAGCTGGTAGTTCATCACCCACAGTAGCAGCAAACTTCTTCCGTTTCGCAATACCATTGATATCGTTGTAACGAATCAAGAAATTGTTTAAAAGAATCTTAATCAAGTGATTTTTATCCTTGTCTGTAGTCCATTTGTTTGGATTAACAGCTGTATAATCAATCCCTTGAAGCATCTTCACAGTAAACTTAGCACCTTTTGGTACTACTTCCTCTTTGAAGTTATTGTTGATACCTTGAGATGTTTTACCATTCACTAATTGGAATAGTTTATCCACCAAACGGCTCTTCAATTCAGCCAAATCCTTGTCACGCTCTTGATCGATCTTAGCAAGGGTTGGTTTTTCTTCTGTTTTAGACTTACGATCTTTGATGATACGTGAAAACAATTTCTTGTCAATCACAACACCATTTAATGATGGAGGCGCTTTTAGTGAAGCATCCTTCACATCACCAGCTTTATCTCCGAAGATTGCACGTAACAATTTCTCTTCTGGAGATGGATCAGTTTCACCTTTTGGAGTGATTTTACCAATGAGGATATCACCTGGTTTAACATCAGCACCAATGCGAATTAATCCGTTCTCATCGAGATCTTTTGTAGCTTCTTCACTAACATTCGGAATATCTGAAGTTAATTCTTCTAGACCGCGTTTTGTATCACGAACTTCGAGAATAAACTCTTCAATATGAAGACTTGTAAATACGTCCTCACGAATGATACGCTCAGAAATAACAATCGCATCCTCGAAATTGTAACCTTTCCAAGGCATGAATGCCACTTTCAAGTTACGTCCTAGAGCTAATTCTCCACCTTGAGTTGCATAACCTTCACATAATACTTGACCAGCAGTAACTTTCTCACCTTTAGCCACAATTGGTTTAAGGTTGATTGTTGTATTCTGGTTAGTCTTACGGAATTTAGTTAGCTTATAAGTACGAATATCATCTTCGAAACTTACTAGACGATCATCCTCTGTGCGGCTGTAACGAATAACAATTTCGTTAGCATCAACCCACTCAACAATACCTTCGCCTTCTGCATTAATCAGAACACGAGAATCGCGAGCTACAGAAGCTTCTAATCCAGTACCAACATAAGGAGCTTCAGGGTTCAACAAAGGAACTGCCTGACGCATCATGTTTGATCCCATCAATGCACGGTTAGCATCATCATGTTCCAAGAAAGGAATTAATGAAGCTGCAATGGATGCAATTTGATTTGGAGCAATATCCATCAATTTGATTTGGCTAGGCTCAACAACAGGAAAATCCCCTGCAAAACGAGCTTTTACCTTAGCATCCATGAAATTACCGAAATCGTCTGTTGCAGTTTTTGATTGGGCGATAATGGATGTTTCTTCTTCTTCTGCACTTAAATAAACAATTGGTTTATCAATGTCTACTTTACCATCCGTAACTGTACGGTAAGGAGTTTCAATAAATCCAAGTTTGTTGATTTTCGCAAATACACAAAGAGAAGAGATCAAACCGATGTTTGGACCTTCTGGTGTTTCAATCGTACATAAACGACCATAGTGAGTATAATGGACGTCACGCACCTCGAAACCTGCACGTTCACGAGAGAGACCACCTGGCCCGAGTGCAGAAAGACGACGCTTGTGCGTGATCTCCGAAAGCGGGTTTGTTTGGTCCATGAACTGAGATAACTGATTCGTTCCAAAGAAGGAATTGATAACGCTTGACAAAGTCTTAGCATTAATCAAATCAGTTGGAGTAAACACCTCGTTATCACGCACGTTCATACGCTCACGGATAGTACGAGCCATACGAGAAAGTCCGACACCGAACTGTCCATATAACTGTTCCCCAACCGTACGTACACGACGATTTGACAAGTGGTCAATATCATCCACATCTGCTTTAGAATTGATCAATTCGATCAAATAGCGAATGATGGAGATAATGTCTTGTTTAGTAAGAACGCGAGTTTCCTGGTCAATTTCCAGGTTAAGTTTTTTGTTGATACGATAACGACCAACATCTCCTAAATCGTAACGTTTATCGGAGAAGAAAAGCTTGTCGATGATACCACGAGCAGTTTCCTCATCAGGTGGTTCAGCATTACGAAGCTGGCGGTAAATATGTTCAACCGCTTCTTTTTCCGAGTTGGACGTATCCTTCTGGAGTGTATTATAGATAATTGTATAATCAGCAGAGTTGATATCATCCTTATGAAGAATGATAGATTTTACTCCTGATTCAAGGATAAGATCTAAATGGTCTTTTTCAATAACCACTTCACGATCAATAATTACTTCGTTACGTTCGATAGAAACTACCTCACCGGTATCTTCATCCACGAAGTCTTCAATCCATGTTTTAAGAACACGAGCAGCTAGTTTACGACCAACTACGTTCTTAATACTAGATTTACTCACCTTGAATTCATCCGCAAGACCAAAAATCTCGAGGATATCTTTATCGCTTTCATATCCAATTGCACGAAGAAGCGTAGTAACCGGAAGTTTTTTCTTACGGTCGATGTACGCATACATCACACTATTGATATCTGTTGCGAATTCGATCCAGGAACCTTTAAAAGGAATAACCCGGGCGGAGTAAAGTTTTGTACCGTTAGCGTGACGGCTTTGGCCGAAGAACACACCTGGTGAACGATGTAGCTGAGATACAACAACACGCTCAGCACCATTGATAACAAAGGTACCTTTTGGTGTCATGTATGGGATAGTTCCCAGATACACGTCTTGCACGATAGTTTCGAAATCTTCGTGCTCAGGGTCAGTACAATAAAGTTTTAGTTTTGCTTTAAGCGGGACACTATGGGTTAACCCGCGATCAAGACACTCTTCAATAGAATATCGGGGAGGATCGATGAAGTAATCGAGAAACTCCAGAACGAAATTGTTACGGGCATCCGAAATAGGGAAGTTCTCAGCAAAAACTTTGAAGAGACCTTCATTCTGACGGTTTTCCGGTGTGGTTTCGAGCTGAAAGAAATCCTTGAACGATTGAACCTGAACATCGAGGAAATCCGGATAGTCAATAGGTAGCTTGCTAGATGCGAAGCTAAACCTGCTCGGGCGTTTTTTTATGTAAGTCAAGGGACTCGGAATTTAGAATGAAATGATGCAAAAGAAAGGGTGATGCATACAAACAGCTAAAGACCTCAATATAAATTGAAGTCTTAGCTGTTGTTATTGTAAGGAGAGGATTATTTAACCTCCACTTCAGCACCGGCTTCAGTCAGTTGCGATTTCAACGCTTCTGCTTCTTCCTTGCTTACACCTTCTTTGAGCGGCTTTGGAGCACCGTCAACAAGATCCTTTGCTTCTTTCAGTCCAAGACCAGTTAATTCTTTAACCAGTTTCACAACTGCTAGTTTGTTACCACCAGCTGCTTTAAGGATTACGTCGAACGCTGTTTTTTCTTCAGCAACCGCTCCACCGTCTCCACCAGCAGGTGCAGCGATAGCTACTGCCGCAGCAGCCGGCTCGATACCGTATTCATCTTTAAGGATTTGAGCCAGTTCGTTCACTTCCTTAACGGTCAGGTTTACCAACTGTTCCGCGAAAGCTTTCAAGTCTGCCATTGTATGTTGTTTTTAGTTGATTGTACAAAAGGGTTATTAAAAAAAAGGGGGTGAGCGTTACTCAGGTCGTTCAGAGAGTGTTTTAACCAAACCTGCGATTGTATTTCCACCCGATTGAAGAGCAGAGATAACATTCTTAGCAGGAGATTGCAACAATCCAATGATTTCGCCGATAACCTCGTTTTTAGTTTTGATCGAAATAAGCGCATCGATCTGATTGTCACCAATATAGAATGATTCTTCTACAAAAGCAGCCTTCAGGATCGGCTTATCGTTTGTTTTACGGAACTCCTTAATCAATTTAGCCGGCTCATTAACTGATTCGGTAAACATCACTGAAGTCGATCCATGAAGCACAGGGAATAATGGAGAATAATCCATATCCATACGCTCAAGAGCTTTCTTCAACAAGGTGTTCTTTACTACCTGTAACTCAATTTTCTTATTGAAGCAAGTACGACGAAGTTTATTCGTCTTCTCTACTGTCAATGCAGAAATATCAGTTAGGTAGAAGTTCTTCGTTGCGTTTAATTTTTCAACCAGTTCAATGATTACCTGGTCTTTTTCTTCTTTCTTCATCTTTTCAAGAATTAAAAGGTTTTAGATAATCAGGCGCCGACTGACTTAATGTCAACTGCTACTGAAGGACTCATCGTACTTGACAAATAGATACTTCTAACATATGTTCCTTTAGCAGAAGAAGGCTTAAGTTTCAGAATAGTCTGAATAAGTTCTTTTGCGTTATCGAACAATTTGTCTTCAGAGAAGGACGTTTTGCCAATTGCTGCATGCACGATACCTGTTTTATCCACTTTGAAATCGATTTTACCGGCTTTAACTTCTTGCACGGCTTTACCTACTTCAACGGTAACGGTACCTGTTTTTGGGTTGGGCATCAAGCCTCGAGGTCCTAGAACACGTCCTAGAGCTCCTACTTTAGCCATGATTGCTGGCATGGTGATGATCACATCAACATCAGTCCAACCACCTTTAATTTTCTCAATGTAATCATCTAAACCAACGTGGTCAGCACCTGCTGCGCGGGCTTCATCTTCCTTATCAGGAGTACAAAGTACCAATACGCGAACTGTCTTACCAGTTCCATGTGGAAGAGACACGATACCGCGAACCATTTGGTTAGCTTTACGTGGATCAACTCCCAATCGAACTGCAACATCAACAGATGAATCGAATTTGGTTGTAGAGATTTCTTTTACCAGGCGTGCAGCTTCTAGTAGAGCATAGGATTTATCCTGATCTACTTTAGATATAACTGCTTTGCGTTTTTTTGTCAGTTGTGCCATTTCACTCAAACATTAATTCGTTAGTTAAAAAGGACGCTGACCGTCAACGTTAATACCCATACTGCGCGCTGTTCCTGCTACCATGCTCATTGCTGATTCAACTGTAAAACAGTTTAAATCGGGCATTTTTGCTTCTGCAATAGAACGTACAGTATCCCAGGTCACGGTTGCTACCTTTTTACGGTTTGGTTCAGCTGAACCACTCTGTAATTTGGCTGCTTCCTTGAGCTGAATGGCCACAGGCGGAGTTTTGATGATAAAGTCAAAAGACTTGTCAACATAAACAGTGATAATCACTGGCAAAACTTTTCCTGCCTGCTCCTGTGTACGGGCGTTGAACTGCTTGCAGAAATCCATGATATTCACCCCCTTCGCACCGAGTGCCGGTCCGATTGGAGGAGAAGGATTGGCTGCGCCGCCTTTCACCTGTAACTTTATGAGTGCACCTACTTCTTTAGCCATTTTTGTTTGTTATTGAATCGCGGGGCCTGAATTTGCATGAGGAGGGGAAGCATTATAGTCGGAGAAGACAACCTCACACGGCATCGGGCGTGCCCACTGTTTTTATTCTTTTTCTACTTGCATATAGTTAAGCTCAAGCGGAGTCTTACGACCGAAAATCTTAACCATTACAATTAATTTCTTTTTCTCTTCATTAATCTCTTCAATTGTTCCTGTGAAACTATTGAATGGACCATCTACAACTTTAACAGATTCACCTACAATGAAAGGGATGTTAATTTCAGCATCGCTTTCAGAAAGCTCATCTACTTTACCTAAGATTCGGTTGACTTCAGATGGGCGAAGAGGAATTGGAGCACCTTTATCACCAAGAAATCCAATTACACCAGGAATGTTCTTTAAAATGTGTGGAATCTCACCAATCATCAAAGCTTCAATCATAATGTAACCAGGAAAGTAGCTACGCTCCTTGCTGATTTTCTTTCCATTTCTTATTTGATAAACCTTTTCGGTTGGAATCAATACTTGAGAAATGTAATCAGCGATATTATGGTGAACGATTTCAGAATCGATGTATTCTTTCACCTTTTTTTCCTTGCCACTAACAGCACGTAAAACGTACCATTTTTTGGTGTTGGTGATTTCTTCAGTCATCTCCAACTACTAATTAAAAAGGTCATAAAATAACTCCATAGCATGTTTGAAAGTAAAATCCATCAAGAAGATTACTAATGCAATGATGAGTGAGGAAATCATAACAAGAATCGCAGAACTCTGCAGTTCGCTCCAAGTTGGCCAGGTCACTTTGTGAACCAGTTCGTTGTAAGACTCTTCGATATATGTTACCAGCTTCGACATTCTTTCAAAGTTTTGCACGGGAGGAGGGACTCGAACCCCCAGCCAATGGTTTTGGAGACCACTACTCTACCAATTGAGCTACACCCGTGTGATTCATTCGAGGTTTCATCTCTCCCACTACCTCCCGGTAATGAACCAGATGAGATGAACCTTGATTGTGTAACTATAAAATGAGAGAAAAACTCACTTAATAATTACAATCCCCTAAACAGGGCGAAAAGGTGCCCGGTCATTGATGACCGAAGCACCTTTTATTTTACCTGTTCCGGAGACCGGATTATTACTTCAAGATCTCAGTTACCTGACCTGCACCTACGGTACGACCACCTTCGCGGATCGCAAAACGAAGACCTTTATCCATTGCAACTGGTACAATTAGAGATACTTCGATAGTTACGTTGTCACCAGGTACAACCATCTCGCGACCTTCTGGCAACATGATTTCACCAGTTACGTCTGTTGTACGTAAGTAAAACTGAGGACGGTATTTGTTATGGAATGGAGTGTGACGTCCACCTTCTTCTTTTTTCAAGATATACACCTCTGCTTTGAAAACAGTATGTGGAGTAATTGATCCTGGTTTAGCGATAACCATTCCACGACGGATAGCTTCTTTATCGATACCACGAAGAAGTAGACCTACGTTATCACCAGCTTCACCACGGTCAAGAATCTTACGGAACATCTCAACACCAGTAACTACTGATTTAAGTTTTTCAACTTGCATTCCAAGGATTTCAACCTCTTCACCAGAGTTAACAACTCCTCTTTCGATACGACCTGTAGCAACTGTTCCACGACCAGTGATCGAGAATACGTCTTCTACTGGCATCAAGAAAGGAAGATCAACTTGACGTGGAGGAATTGGAATGAAGTTATCAACTGCATCCATCAATTCAAGAATTTTTGGAACCCATTTAGCATCGTTGTTCAATCCACCAAGTGCAGAACCACGGATGATTGGAGTATTGTCACCATCAAATTGATAGAAGCTCAACAACTCACGAATTTCCATCTCAACTAAGTCAAGAAGCTCTTCGTCGTCTACCATGTCCACTTTGTTCATGAAAACAACGATTTTAGGAACACCTACCTGACGTGCAAGAAGGATGTGCTCACGAGTTTGTGGCATCGGACCATCAGTTGCAGCTACAACTAGGATAGCACCGTCCATTTGAGCAGCTCCAGTAACCATGTTCTTTACATAGTCAGCGTGACCTGGACAGTCAACGTGAGCATAGTGGCGGTTAGCTGTAGTATATTCTACGTGTGATGTATTGATTGTAATACCGCGTTCCTTTTCTTCCGGAGCATTATCAATTGAATCGAAAGAACGAGCTTCAGACAGACCTGCAGATGCAAGTACTGTAGTAATCGCAGCTGTCAAAGTTGTTTTACCGTGGTCAACGTGACCGATGGTACCGATGTTGACGTGCGCTTTGGAGCGGTCGAATTTTTCTTTAGCCATGGCTATTTATTTGTTTTGTTGATATGAGTGTGTTTGTTTTGATTGTTTGATGTACAAACGATTTATTCAAGATTTTGTGGAGCCAATGACGGGATTTGAACCCGTGACCCCTTCCTTACCAAGGAAGTACTCTACCCCTGAGCTACATCGGCTTTAAGGAGAAAAGGCCTTCCCGTTTAACCAAGAGACGCTTGATTAAACGGGAAAGTGAATGGAGCGGAAGACCGGGCTCGAACCGGCCACCCTCAGCTTGGAAGGCTGACGCTCTACCAAATGAGCTACTTCCGCTTGTCCATACTTTCTTGTTCAAGACCAAAATCCTAAACTTTCGAATATGCACCTGTTCTCTTTTCCTTGGTGGGGAGAGAAGGATTCGAACCTTCGAACTCGGAGAGGACAGATTTACAGTCTGTTGTCGTTGACCGCTTGACTATCTCCCCAACCTCTTTGAAGAAATAAAAAAAAATTACTACAAAGAACAGAGCCGAAGAAGGGACTCGAACCCCCGACCAGCTGATTACAAATCAGCTGCTCTACCAGCTGAGCTACTTCGGCTTTTACCTTTTTTGATTTATGATTTTTGCTATCGCATCTATCACCCTTCAAAAAAGGTGTGCAAATGTAGGTAAGAAATCATTCCCACCAAACATTTTTAAAAAATTCTGCAGCTATTTTTACACAGCGCAAATCAAAATCTTTAGAATCAGAATTTTAGACCTGTCGAATTTTTTCTTTATGCTTAATCATTTGGTTTCTCAATGCATCAATTGATTCATCTACCGCCTCCTCAAATGTAGCACATTGTCGTTTTGCAAACAAATCATTTCCAGGTACATGCAAACGAATCTCAACAATTTTATTCTCATTGTTGCTCGCATTGTCCAAACGAAGGGTCACTTCACTTTCTATTATCTTATCATAGTGTGTTGCTAGTTTTTGAAGTTTTAGCTCAATAAAATCAAGTAATTTCTTGTCTGCATTAAAATGCACGGATTGAATGTTCACTTTCATAGTTGAATTTGTTTAGAGTTGAAATCCGGATTCCTTATTTCAAAAGCCGGACGACAAGAATCGCTAAATTATATATTTGTGCGCTTAGTGGCAATGTGAATTTTACCCATTACACTTGTTAATATCCTGTTTATTCTCTCATGAACTATTCCTATAATTCTCTGCTTTCATTCACTCACAACGTTTTCCGTCAAATGGGCTGCTCCGAAAACGATGCTCAAACTGCTGCGAAAGTTTTAGTTTCAGCCGATTTACGAGGCATTGATTCGCATGGTGTTGCTCGTTTAAGTGGTTATCACCGTCTTTGGGAGAAGAAACGAATCAATACGCAACCCATAATTAAAATTGTTCATGAAACTCCATCTACAGCTACTGTTCAGGCAGATAGTGCTCTTGGATTAGTTGCTGCACCATTTGCTATGCAACTTGCGATTGATAAGGCTAAAATCGCAGGTTCGGGTTGGGTAGCAGTAAAAGGTTCAAACCATTTTGGTATTGCTGGAGAACATGCCATGATGGCTCTAAATGAAAATATGATTGGCATTGCCATGACCAATGCGAGCCCACTTGTTGCTCCAACTTGGTCGACAGATCGATTATTAGGTACCAATCCAATGGCATTTGCTATTCCTGCAGGAAATGAACCTGCCTTTGTTGCAGATTTTGCTACTACAACAGCAGCAAATGGTAAACTTGAAATATTACAGCGCACAGGAAAACAAGCTCCTGATGGGTGGATACAATCGAAAGATGGAAGTTCTTCAAATGACCCGTTTTCACTTTCATCTGGAGGAGCTCTTCTTCCATTAGGTAGTGATAAAGAACACGGTAGTCATAAAGGCTACTGTTTAGGTTCTGTTGTTGATATTTTTTCCGCAGTACTTTCTGGTGCCAATTATGGTCCTTGGGTGCCACCTTTTGTTGCTTTCCTTGATCCACCTAATGATCCTGTTGGCGAAGGAATCGGACATTTCTTTGGAGCCATGCGTATTGATGCTTTTCGTCCAGCTGATGAATTTTTATATCACATGGATAACTGGATTAGAACATTTCGTTCTGCTGCAACTGTAGCTGGACAAGAACAAGTAGTCATTCCAGGCGATCCGGAAAGAGAAATGTCCATCATACGTGAACAAGAAGGAATTCCCTTAAATGAAAAGGTGATTAGTGATTTAAAAGAGCTTGCTGAAAAACTTCAAATTTCCTTTCCTAACCCAAATAGCTAGCAGAAATTAGTGAATTAGATTATTGCTCCTCTCCTACCCAATTCAATTACTTCGGCTGAGTGAATTCGCGTATCATCAATAGAAAAACGAATCATCGTTCTAATTAAATGAAACCCATGTTGTCCAGCAGCTCCTGGATTCATGTGCAATAATCCAAATTTTTTATCGGGAAGTATTTTGAGGATATGCGAGTGCCCGCAAATGAAGAGTTTTGGTGGAGCAGTTCGAATTAACTGTGAAGCATGCTGAGAATATCTACCAGGATACCCACCAATATGAGTCATTAATACATCAACTCCTTCACAGGTAAACCGATTATCCTCTGGAAATTCCTTTCTGAGATCGTTCCCATCTATGTTCCCATAAACAGCTCTTAATGGCTTTATACAAGCTAATTGATCGGTAACTTCTTTCGATCCTATATCACCTGCATGCCAAATTTCATCACAAGAATGAAGATGTTTCAATATTCCTTCATCCAAATACCCATGTGTATCGGATAGTAAACCGATTCTCATGAGCGATGAAAATCTTCAATTAATAAGCGTCGATTGCAGAAAAAATATTCGGGCTCTTGATGATTGGAGCTGACTAAAATAGTCCGACTACCACCAAATTCCTCTAAAAGAGCTCGATACCATTCAGAAGCACGTGAATCCAAATTGGATAATGGTTCATCCAGTAAAAGCAATGGAGTATCACTCAAAATCGCCAATATCAGTCGAACACGTTGCTTCATTCCACTGGAGAAATAACTGATTCGCCTATCTGCAGCATGTGTGAGCCCAGATTTCAGAAGTATCTCCGATTCGCTAAGATTATTAATCGATTTCTTGACAGAGAAATGGAAATGGATCAACTCTGTCAACGTAAACTCCTCTATTAATTCAAGATAAGGTGCTGCAATGCTCACATATTGGTAAACCTGTTCAGGTTCGATTTCTTGTTCATTAATTCGCCATTGAATTTTACCTGCTGAACTTAAAATAGAACCGGCAACTATCTGAAGTAAAGTTGATTTTCCTGAACCATTGGCACCCAAAAACACACATCGATCACCTGATGCAATATGCCAACTTAAACCGTTAAATATCCAGTTGAAGTTATAGCGCTTACCAACCTCATTAAGAGTAATTTCCATCTGATTGATGGTTTCTATTCTTCAGATCCGTAACCCCGAATTATTCCTCTTCTTGCAGCTTGAACAAACAGAACAATTTCATCTCGTTCTGGGCTAGCAGGCATGTCGGTTTCGATCTTCTGAATGGCTTTAGTTGTATTCAATCCACTTTGGAATAGTACCCGATAGATGTCTTGAATTTCACTAATTCGTTCGTTAGAAAAGCCTCTTCGACGTAAACCAATGGAATTAATCCCCACATATGACATCGGCTCTCGAGCTGCTTTAACAAAAGGAGGAATGTCTTTACGTACCAAAGAACCACCCGAAACCATAACGTGAGCTCCGATATGCACAAACTGATGTATTGCTGACATACCACTTAAGATGGCATAATCGTCAACTACAACATGCCCAGCCATATTCACAGCATTACCTAAAATGCAATAATTACCGATGATACAATCATGTGCAACGTGAGCATAAGCCATGATATTGGTATGGTGCCCAACGACTGTTTTCATCCGATCTGTAGTACCTCTGTTTATGGTGGCACATTCACGAATGGTCGTATAATCGCCTATTTCGACAGTAGTAACTTCACCATTAAATTTGAGGTCCTGAGGAATTGCTGAAATGACAGCTCCAGGAAAAATTCGGCAGTGTTTACCTATTCTGGCTCCGTCCATTATGGTAACGTTAGGACCTATCCAGGTACCTTCACCAATAGTTACATCACCGTATATTGTTACAAAAGGACTAATTGTAACTCCTTCACCGATTTTCGCATCGGGATGTATGGAAGCAAGTGTTTGGTTCATTCGTGTAATTCGAAGCCAAATGTAGTCAAATGTGAATTAATCGCTAAGTCCCTTCTCTTTTACAATCTGAGCCATCATTTCGGCTTCTGTAACAGGTTTATTATTGACGTATGCAACACCTCTCATGTGACAAATACCTCTGCGAATAGGAGAAATCAATTCAAGTTTAAACACTAATGTATCACCAGGAATAACCTTTTGTTTGAATTTGACATTGTCGATCTTCATGAAATAGGTTAGATAATTTTCCGGATCTGGAACAGTATTCAAAACCAAAATTCCACCGCACTGAGCCATTGCTTCAATAATCAAAACACCCGGCATAACTGGATTTCCAGGAAAGTGACCACGGAAGAAATCTTCGTTCATTGTCACGTTTTTCACTCCCACCACATGTGTTTCGCTCATTTCCATGATTTTATCAATCAATAAAAATGGATGACGATGTGGTAAAATACGACTGATGTCGTTAATGTTATAGAGTGGTGCTTGACTTAAATCATAAGGTTGAAGTTCTGTTTTACGAGATTTTTCAGCCTTAATTAATTGTTTAATTTTTTTTGCAAACTCAATATTAGCAGCATGTCCAGGACGAGTAGCAATAACTGTCGCTTTAATAGGACGACCTATTAATGATAAATCACCAATTACATCTAACAATTTATGGCGAGCAGCCTCATTTTGATATTTTATCTCAATGTTATTGAGTGTGCCTTCGTTTGTAACTGTTAAATCTGTTCGATTAAATAATTTAGATAAAACGTTTTGATCATCGGCTGATAATTGACGATCTACATAAACTATCGCATTACTCAAATCTCCACCTTTAATGAGATTATTTTCAAGCAACATTTTCAATTCATGAAGAAATACGAATGTTCTACAAGCAGCTACTTCGTCTTTGAATTCAACAATGTTATTGAGTTGTGCATGTTGAAATCCCAAAACACGGCTATTGAAATCAATCATTACCTTCACTTTAAATGAATCAGAAGGTACAGCCATGATCTCTACATTCCGAGCTGGATCTGTAAAGAAAACATTGGTTTTCAACTCATAATAATCACGATCAGCTGATTGTTCAACTATACCAGCAGCTTCTAGTGATTCGACGAAAAAACGCGAACTACCATCTAGAATGGGTATTTCAGGTCCGTTTATTTCAATTAACAAATTATCAATTTGTAAACCTGATGCTGCAGCTAATGCATGCTCTACGGTTGATACTCGTGCTTCTTGGATGGCAAGAGTTGTTCCTCTGGCTGTTTCTATCACGTAATCTACATCAGCTGGAATCTCAGGTTGTCCATCAAGATCCATCCGTTTAAAACGTATACCATGATTCTCAGGTGCAGGAACAAAGCTCATTTCGACTTGGACTCCTGTGTGCAATCCAACTCCACGTAGAGTTTGACGCGTAGCAATAGTTTGTTGTTTTTCAGCCATTGTTCTGCTTTTGCAATTCTTCTAGTTTGCGCTCTAATTCTTCAAGCTTAGACATTAATTCGGGTAATTTTCTAAACCCAACATAGGACTTTTTATAATCACCGATAAAAAATGCTGGTGAACCTTGAATAATATCACCTTCCTTAATGATACTTGCTCCAATTCCTGATTGAGCTGCAATTTTCACTCGATCAGCAATGACTAAGTGTCCAACAATTCCTACTTGTCCGCCAATCATACAAAAGCGACCAATTTTAGTTGAACCAGCAATACCTGTTTGAGCTGCAATTACGGTATGCTCTCCTATTTCAACATTATGTGCAATCTGAATGAGATTATCGAGTTTAACTCCTTTACGAATTATAGTAGAACCAAGGGTTGCACGATCAATAGTAGTATTTGATCCTATTTCCACGTGATCTTCAATAATTACATTTCCAATTTGAGCTACTTTCAAATAATTAGCATCATCCTGTGGAGCAAAACCAAATCCATCACTACCAATGACAACACCTGAATGGATACGGCAATCTTTTCCAATTTTACAATCAGAATATACCTTCACCCCAGGAAACAACATGGTATCATCACCGACGGTAACATTATCGCCGATATAAACACCCGGATATAATTTAACGTTGTTACCTATCACCGAATTTTCGCCGATGTAGACAAATGCACCTATGTAAGGATTATCGCCGATTTGAGCAGAACTAGCAATAGTATGCGGCTCTTCACGTCCGGATCTGTTTTGACTGATTTTATTATACGTATCAAGCAATACAGCAAAACTCTTATACGCGTCTTTAACCTTCACTAAATTGGTTCCTATAGCCCGATCAGGGACAAACGAATCGTTTACAATAACCAATGATGCTTTGGTTGAATAGATAAACTCCTCATATTTAGGATTGGCCAAGAATGTCAGAGAACCAGGTTCGCCCTCTTCAATTTTTGAAAGTCGATTAACCCTCACCTCGGGGTCACCCTCTACTCTGCCCTGAAGCAGATCGGCAATCTGTTGTGCTGTAAATTCCATTCGTTTCTAATGATCCGTGTCTAACTCTTTTGGATAACACAAGAAGTATTTCCGGGTTGATTCTGACAAAACCGACATTCGCAATTGATCTGAAGCTTCTCGAATCTCGAGAACCTTACCTGTTTTGAGTAGAATGTTGATTTTCTCTTCTCCATCTTTGTATGCACTGTTTGTAATGCCACCCGTAAAAACAAAATAATCTGCTTCTACTTTCGAAAAACCTTTGCTTTGCCATTTTTGGCTTAGCGCATCGACTTCTGCTGCATCAAAAGGTTGAACATCCAAGCGAATTTTTAACAGCTTTCGTTCAATCAGTCTGGTACTCAGCTCCGATAAGATTTTATCAGAATGTGTCATCCATTCTTTTGCGGATGCAAATATATCATAATCATCCAAGTGGGCGAAACGTTCCAATAGCTCTTCATCAATTGATTCTGAAGGTGAAGAAATGGTATGCTCTAAAAAATACATCAAGCTTTTAGTTGCAAATACTACTTCTCCTTTTTGGACTAGGTATTTAGCACGACGTAGCATGTTGGACAATAAGTTCTCAGCTGATAAAACGGTCTTATGCAGATATACTTGCCAATACATTAAACGTCTTGCTAAAAGGAATTTTTCGATGCTATAAATTCCTTTCTCTTCCAAAACCAACTCCCCGTTCACCACTTCCATCATCTTGATGATTCGATCCGAACCAACTGTTCCTTCAGCAACTCCAGTATAAAAACTATCACGGTTCAAATAATCTAAGCGATCCACATCTAACTGACTTGAAACCAACTGATGCAGAAAATGTTTATGATATTTTCCAGTGAAAATCTCTATTGTCATACCCAGTTTTCCACCAAACTGTCGATTAAGCTCCTGCATAAATAGCAACGACAACTGTTCGTGATGCAAACCAGGAACAATAGAACTTTCAAGGGCATGAGAAAAAGGCCCATGTCCGATATCATGAAGTAAAATAGCCGCTTGTGCTGATAATGCTTCTAGTTCTGTTATTTCATGTCCTTTATAACGTAGGTTTTCGATGGCAAGCCCCATCAAATGCATTGCACCTAGTGCATGATGGAAACGTGTATGTTGCGCGCCTGGATAAACATAATCGGTTAATCCTAACTGGCGAATTCGGCGTAAACGCTGAAACCACGGATGTTCAATCAGATCAAATAATAACTCGTCGGGAATTGAAATGAATCCATATACAGGATCATTCACAATTTTTTTTTTGTTTCGCGTAAGGTTCACCGGCAATATTAACGGATTTATGGTGTTTCAACAGGTACTTTTGAGCACCTTCATTTAGCAAAGATACATGGACAAGATCAACATCCTTTGGGCAGACGACGAAATAGAGTTATTGAAACCACATATCCTATTCTTACGGGAAAAAGGATACGATGTGCAAACAGCCAATTGTGGTGATGATGCACTCGATTTATTCAAAGAACAAGTGTTCGATATTGTTTTCTTGGATGAAAATATGCCTGGACTTTCCGGATTGGAAACGCTTGTAAAAATCAAACAACTTAAGAACGACGTTCCGGTTGTAATGATTACTAAAAGCGAGGAAGAGCATATCATGGAAGACGCCATTGGTTCTCAGATATCTGATTACTTGATTAAACCTGTCAATCCAAATCAGATACTTCTTTCCCTTAAAAAGAACTTAGAGAACAAACGTTTAATACGTGAAAAAACTTCAAGTGCTTATCAACAGGAATTTAGAAGTATTGGAATGACATTGAGTGACCGACTTTCGATAGACGAATGGAAAGAGGTTTATCAGAAATTGGTTTTCTGGGAATTGGAATTAAATAAAAGCAAGGAAGAAGGTATGGAAGAAATCCTCCGTATGCAGAAAACCGAAGCGAATACGCAATTCTCTAAATATGTAATCAACAATTATCAAGGCTGGGTGAATGGAAAAGATCCAAATCCACCTTTGATGTCACACAATATTTTCAAGCAACGTGTAGTACCTGAAATCGATAAGAACGAAAGTACTTTCTTCGTATTGATTGATAATATGCGTTATGATCAATGGAAGGTAATGCAGCCCATACTTCAAGATTACTTTAAAGTAGATACGGAAGAAATGTTCTGTGCCATTTTACCTACAGCAACTCAATATGCGAGAAATGCCATGTTTGCTGGTTTAATGCCTTCTGAAATTGAAAAGCGTTATCCTAATCATTGGTTAAACGATGAAGATGAAGGTGGAAAAAATCTTCATGAGGAATTCTTCATGAATGAACAACTTAAACGCCTCGGAAAAGACATTAAAACGTCCTATACAAAAGTCACCAATAACCAAGCTGGTAAAAAGTTAGCAGAGAATATTCCGAATTTAATGGGAAATAAGTTCAATGCTATTGTGTACAATTTCGTGGATATGCTTTCACATGCACGTACCGAAATGGAAGTGATTCGTGAATTAGCCGATGATGAAAAAGCATATCGCTCTATCACCGTTTCTTGGTTAGAACATTCTCCCCTACTCGATATCCTTCGACAAATAGCGGATAAAAAAGCAAGACTCATTCTAACAACCGATCACGGTACAATTCGAGTTACAAATCCAAGCAAGATTATTGGTGATCGAAACACCAATACGAATCTTCGCTACAAACAAGGTAAAAACTTGAATTACGAAAAGAAAGATGTGTATGAAGTGAAAAATCCACTCGACATTTTCTTGCCACGACAACATGTGAGTACAGCTTTCGTTTTTGCCAAAGAGGATTTATTCTTTGCGTATCCGAATAACTACAACTATTTCGTGAATTACTACCGCAACACATTCCAACACGGCGGAATTTCACTCGAAGAAATGCTCATTCCATTTATTACACTCAGTAATAAGTAATAATCCTGATTTATTAAAATCCCGGTTAGAC
>ERZ795056.701-NODE-701-length-41286-cov-23.839053_pt1 | contig 41286 bp, 38 predicted proteins | sample MGYA00375140_ERZ795056 | MGnify/ENA primary metagenome ERZ795056 (study PRJEB30185, sample SAMN05720227) | activated sludge metagenome | isolation source: Anaerobic digester | place: USA | collected 2015-03-09 ...
TGATGTGGCTGTCGACAATGATTGGGAAACAGCGCGTCAGCGCGAGGCGGTACTGGGGGTCTCCTCGTTTTCAGTGCAATAAGTGACGAGAGCGTTCGATTTGGTGGGGTCAAGCCATTTTTGCAAACGTAGATGTGTTCGCCGGAAAACCCTCATACCATCGGGCAAAGTCGTCGCGCAGCATGCCGTCAACCACTCGCACTCTGACCTGCAGTAGCAGGTGAGCACTGACCGGATCCCAGCGCATTTGCTGAGACTTGGACATCCTCTTGTCAATCAACTGGTTAACCGCTGACTCGATGAACGAGCTGGAGATCCGTTTTCCCGCCCGGTATCGTTGCCCATAGTTGGGCAGCGAGTCACGGTTGTAGTTCAGATAGCCCAATAATTCCTTGGTCAAACGGCGAATCAGTTTCACCGTCTCTTTGTCGACCACTGAGGGCCGACCCAGCACCATTTGCATGATTTCCAGCTTCCGAATGGCTTGGCAACTTCTTCCATGCCACAGCCGCCATTGAATGGCATCCACCAATTCCGAGAGGCGGTCATGATCGGCGGGCTTAAGTTGTCGAGCAGTCTCCTTGCTGTGCACAACTCGGTTGAGCTTACTGACACGTTGACGCAGGTGGTACCAATCCAGTATGTGTTTTGAGCCGGGCAGGGTTGATAGTTGCCATTGACGCAACTGGTTATCCCCGTCCGTGAAAACCTCCATGTTGTCGGCGATCGTACTAAACGGTGCCAACAGGGACTTGATCCGCTGAGTGGCATGGGCATCGACCGTTCTTACAAAAGCGATGCTGCGCTGACCCAGGTCGGCGCGAAGGGCGCGCCCTGCCACCACCTCAAAGTCTTGTTTTCCATCTGGATCGCAGTGGCGAACATAGCCACTGTCCAGTCCCACCGAAGTCATGTTGACCACGTCAGGTGAACTTGTCTGTTCCGGCGGGGCTTGAAGGCCCTGGGCGTCCACGCGTCGGCCAATAGCCAGCAGGTGTTCCCGAACAGTGCTGGCCGCATTGCCACCGGCCACCGGCATCAGCAGGCTCAGAATCTGTGCGGTACGGGCGTACGGCAAGGTCGCGGCCAGTTGGCTTTGCACGAACTCTAGCTCCGCTGAAATCCACCGTTGCCGCTTGTGCATAGCATCTGCCGTCGAATGGCATTGACAGATGAGCGGCTCGAATCTTGGAACCCGTACGCGCACGTTGCCGAACAGGCTGCGAAAGTTCACCTGGTGATAGTCTTTCATGCGTCGCGGAGACTTACATTCTGGACACGCCTTGCGCCGTGCGTTGATGGCCGCAATCTGGGCGGCAACGACTTGGGTTTGTAGCTGGGCCAGAAATGCCTTGCCGTCGGCCAAGCTCAAACCCAATGCGGCAATGGACGGCGTGGCATTCATGTCCGTTGTACCCAGTGCAAAGGATTGGCAGACTCCGCTATCGTTCGTGATGTCCAGGTGAAGATCGATTTTCATGATGGCCTCCAGATATGGGGCCTTCATTCTGCGATGCTGTGGCGATCTTCGGTGGTTTCAATGTTGGTGCCTGCACACCCCACCAAATCGAACGCTCTCGTTGTCATGGTCGTAGTAATCCAAACGTTGCAGGAGTTGCTCGCACAACTGGGCTGTCATGCCTATCATGGCTATCCCTGACCCTGAACCAGATAACCTAACCATTGAGAAGTAGAAAATTCGGCATGATTTTTCACCTGAAGGGAAAAGGGTCATGTTGTGAAGAGAAGCAGATTTACTGAGGAGCAAATTGCATTTGCGCTCAAGCAAGCGGAGCTTGGTACCAAAATTGACGAGATCTGTCGCAAACTGGGAATCAGTGATGCAACGTTTTACAAGTGGCGACAAAAGTATTGCGGGCTAGGCCCTTCGGAGCTGAGAAGGCTGCGACAGCTGGAGGAAGAGAACAACAAACTCAAGCTCCTTGTTGCCGATCTAAGCTTGGACAAAGCCATGTTGCAGGACGTGCTGGCAAAAAAGCTTTGAAGCCTTCGCGCAAACGAGAGCTTGCAACAGACCTGATAGACGCGTTTGGTGCCAGCTTGCGCAAGGCATGTGCAGTGATTCAACTCGGTCGCGTGGTCTACCTGTATCAGTCCACTGCACGCGACAGTTCGGCGCTGGTCCTGCGAATGAAGGAAATCACGCGGACCCGTGTGCATTACGGCTACCGACGAGTGCACGTCACGCTCAGGCGCGAAGGCTTCAGTGATAACCAAAAACGGGTATACCGGCTGTACCGGGAACAAGGATGGTCATTGCGTCTGAAGCGACACAAGCGCAACACGGCGGCGCAGCTTTGCCAACCCACATCAACCAAATCTGGAACATGGACTTTGCAGCCAACATCCTGTTCGATGGACGCAAGTTGCGCATGCTGACCATAGTCGATTGCTTCACCAGAGAAAGCCAATGACGATCAAAACCGACAACGGGAGCGAGTTCATTAGCAAGGCGATGGACAAGTGGGCTTATGAACGCGGTGTGGAACTGGACTTCAGCAGGCCCGGGGAACCCACAGACAACGCCATGGTCGAAAGCTTCAACGGCAGGCTGCGTCAAGAATGTTTGAACGAACACTGGTTCATGAGCTTGCATGACGCCAGGACAAAAATTGAGGCCTGGCGGCGGTTCTATAACGAGGCCAGACCTCACAGCAACAATGAGCCGGAAATACTAACTTCTGAACGGTAAGGAAAGCACCGGGTCAGGGTCATGCAGGCAAATAAAACGTAATGTGTATTGAAAAAATGCGAGGCCAAGGCCTCGCATAAATTGTCGGATACCTAATAATTTCACCATCAACGATGAGATGCCAGAATCGTCGGCCTCGATCAAATTTTCATGCAGATGGTCCAGGTGTTTGCCAGTGTTTCGTTATAAGCAGTGCCAGCTGGAACAGCCGCAGTTGGGACCAATGGATTAGCAGCTCCGGCTGCACCCCGGACCGAGCCAAGATTGTTGCCAATTTGAGTAGCAGGCAAGGCTCCGTCAACCAGCGTGTCAACACCTGCCGCTTGCTTAGTAGTAAGTCCAGCGACGCAAACAGCCACACCAGTTTGTCCATAGGCGCCTGCTGGATCAGATGTGACGCCCATGACACCACCGCCAGCGTGTTTCGGCAACCCTGCGGCTCCTGCGGCCCCTGTGGGGTCGCCAGTAATCAAACCAGATGCGCGAAGTGCCCGCCAGAAGGGGCGCTGCTCACCGCCATTGGCAAATGTTTGTGCTGCAGTAATAAGAAGAACGCCATTCGCATTTCCACCTCCGCCTGCAGCTGATGCACCCCAACCGCGTGCGGCAGCTGTAGCAAGGGTTTCGTCGCCGGGTATCGCTTTGTACCGATCCAGATAGCCGTTATAGGCAGCTTGTACTGCCTTCATGTCGTTGACAATGCTCTTTATCTTCGAGTTCTCGATTAACTCCTGGCCTTTGAGCACGCCAGCCAGTAACAGGCCAATTATGACCAGGACGATTGCAATCTCTACTAGAGTAAAGCCGGACTGCTTGGCTTTTGAGAAGCGTTTCATAAATATCCCTTTGAATCAATGAATAGACAACTGAGAACTTTGAATGTATCGATCGCGTCTACTCTAAGGAAGTCAGGAATATTTACACTTCAGAAATCGGAAGACGCAACGAGAAAGTCAAACCAAGGTTGCTAGCGGTTGCTGAAAGTTCCCCACCCGCCTCGCGTAAGCACTTGCGCGCCTGGTATAAGCCGAGACCTAAACCACCGGGTCTACCACTGGCAAATGGTTCGAAGAGCTTTTCCATGGGTAGATGACCTGAAAGATCCGGCCATGGGTTGTAAAACTGCAACTCAGCCATTGGGCGTGCTTGATCGTTTTCAACCGTGCGTAGTTGGAGCCGCGTCGGATTTGACACACTACTTCGCCAATTCGGTGCAAGATTGGAAAAGAGATTGTCCAATGCACGTGAGAGAAGGGTGTCTGACACCCAGGCTTGGGCATTCCCAGTAATGAGGGGCTCGACGCCAGACAACAGTGCTGCTTGAGTGACGGCCTTGTGAAGGTCAATTTGCCTTGGTGAGTCTTCTACAGGGCTTTGAGCTAAAGAAGTGGCCAAGCGCGTAGCGCGTTCCCTTGCCAACGGGGCGTTTTCCTTTAGCCGTTTGGCAAAAATCAACAACTCATCGTCGCTTGTACAGAGTTCGAAATCTGCACATACCCAGTTTACCCATTGCGCAAGGTTGCGAGTGTCGTGTTGCAAATACAGTGACATGCTCGCTCGTCTGGCCAACGCAACCGAAAGAGCTTCGGTCCGTGCACGCATGCGACTCTCAAGCAGAACAACAAACACCCTGGCCAACTGCTCAGCAAAGAGCCGACTTTCGCCACGCAACGCGTGGTGGAAAAGCTTCACCTTGAAATGCACTTCATCGCTACACAGAATATCGAACTCGAGGGCTCCGCCTGTATTCGTCGATTCGCTCAAGTGAGGAAGCCCCTCCGAGCCCCGAACGGTGTGGCCAAACCACTCGCCTTCCCATGTCAACGTGCGCCAACCCAACGAAGCCAGTGAATTCCATGCGAAGGATGGGATCTCCAAAGGCTCCAAGTCCTTACTGCCAAGTTGCAAAATCTCTTGCATGGCCCTGCGATAGTCTTGAGCCCGACGACGTAGTCTGAGACTCACTGCGAGTAGAGCCAGTCCTGCAGTGACAAATGCCACCGACAGATTAAGCAGGACGCTGTATGCCATATTTGTTCAAGTAGTAGTACACGTGCTCGCGTGCAATGCCTAGCCGACGAGCAGCTTCTGTCATGTTGTAGTGAGTAGCCTCAAGTACCCGTCGAAGTAGCTGCTCTTCTGCGGATGAGGCTGCCTCCTTGGGACCTTCATCGAGCCTCGCTGTAAGTTGAAGTCTTGCCTCTCCCATATCTGCCAGGCGCTCTTCTTCGCGGGCAAACAATTCAGCTCGAGTCAGGGACGAGAGAATTCGTGCAAGTGGAGCCGGCTTAACCAAAAAGTCAAAAGCGCCGCGTCGTACGGCTTGCAGCGCAGCCGCGCTTTCGTCCTGCCCTGTAAGAACAATCACTTTGGCTCTGGGGGAGTGATACACGACTTCATCCAGAAGGCTCAGGCCCTCGGTCATGGTGCTGGGCTGGGGAGGCAAGCCGAGATCTAAAAATACAAGACTGGGAAGCCCACCCGCTTTGACGGCGTGCCGACCTTCTGTGGCGTCGTGAGCGAGCCTGACTTGATAGCCTGCGTGCGTGAGGGCAGATGCAAGATAGCCACAGAGCGCTTTGTCGTCCTCGACAATGAGCACTGAACGAATGCCGGGATCGCTCATGAATTGCCTTCGTTGGCTCGTTTGAATAGCGAGACAGCCGTAACGCAGAAACCCACAAAGAGGCAGAAAAAGCCTGCAAAAACACGCAAGAGCACCCAGTGTGTGTGCGTAACTGGATCTACAGCCAAAAGCGCATAGCCAGATAATAGAATTCCAAGGCCCAGTGCGATCCCAACTCGACGACGAACAATCAGTGTTCGATGATGAACGCGGAAGTCAATCTTTTGCTTCGAATTCATGGCAGTCTGCTAGCTTGGACCATTCGGTTGAACAAAATACCAGGAGGTAGCCATATCACGATGTCGTCAAAGGAGCCTCCCAATCCTGCGGGAGGGTTCTCAACAGATGTCCTCTGGGTAAATGTTATGCCGGGTCCGCTGCCGGTGTTGTTGTTGATTTCATCGGTATTTCCCGCAGATGCGTTGGGGATTGCAGCGCCAGCATCAGTTGTACCAAAGTTACTTTTCCCATGCGAAAAGACCACAGCAGGAACAGGATTCGCAAGTGGCTGAATAGCGCCAATACTGCTTCGGGTTAGGACAATCTTGGTGGCTGGCGTCGCCAAAGCGAAATTACTATTCGCAAAGGCGGGGCTGACGCTGTAACGGATGACTTTGTTCCACCCATCGAGTTTCGTAGTACCCAAAGTCGCCCAGGGTAGTAGTCCTGTGCAGGCGAGATCGGTCGCGCACAGCGCAATATTCTCTACACCGTTGGTGGCAGATGTAGCTGGACGTGGCAATCGCCCGTTGACGACTGCGAAGCCCATCAGTGCCTCTTTGGCCTCTTCTAAAACCCTATTTGTATCTCTGGTCTTTTGCATTTCAACCTGTGCGCTCAGAACAGACAAGCCACCTCCCAAAATCAATCCGATGATGAGGAGTGCTATCGCAATTTCAATCAGAGTAAAACCCCTATTGCGAGAGCGATATTGTTTAATCTTGCGAGATTTCATCATTCGCTTCTCAATATGAGATTAGTGAAACTCACGCCCTGGCTGGAGGCGCCTGAGCGAAACCCTCCGGTAAGTCCAAAGTAGACTGAATTCAGAGCGGCATTTGGGCTGACACAGCGTTGCATGGTGGGCACGTGAATTGCGCGGTCTAAGTCAGCAGAGACATCGTTGCAATTTGTACAGTTGAGCCATGTGGTTACTCGCAAATAGTTTGTAGGCGTTGCGTGGGCGGACGAGTTACAACTAGTGCAGGTACTGTTGCAACCAGTGTGAATCTCGGTCCGCTGTGGGTGAATGATCGTTGGGTTCTCTTCAAAGGTGTTGCTGGGGGCGAATCGGCAGCCCGCAGCGGTTCCGTTGCAGGATGTGGTCATCGTGTCATCCATCCCTGAATGATCAACGTGGCCTCCAATCAAAATTGCGCTATGGTTCTCTATAGGATCAAAATCAGCGGCATTGCGATATACATCGGTTTCAATAACTATTGAGTTGATGCCCCAAGGGTTTGCTGAATTGAGTACTCCCATCGCCGACTCGGAACCACAAGTATTGGGAGCTGCTCCAGGATCCGTACCTACTAACTGCATAGCAAAGCCATTTCCCCGGTCAGCACCTACTGTATTCAGGGCATAACTATCAGGGAGTGAAAATCTAAAGTCGTAGTAGTAACGCAGCGTTCTTCCTGCAAGTTGTACCGGGTCAGGAAACCAAAAACATCCCCCGGAAGATCCCACGGCATCGCGAATGGTTACGGCTTGGGTCGCAGGATTTGGTAGTACGCCTTGACCAACCGCTAGGAAACTGGAGAAGTTCTGTGCAAACGACTGTTGTGTTGCGCCTGGAGGAAGGCCTTTGATGCAACGTGCAATGTCGGAACTCGGAGAAGCCTGATCGTAATGGCTGTTAGCTGTGTAGGTGCCACTTGCGGGAAAGATGGTGTTTGGGCCCTCGAGATACATGGCTGGGTCTCCGAAGACAGCAGCACTTCCTGTTTGCGCTGGGATTGCACGTATTTGCGATCCGACAGGGAGAGTTGTTCTTTGAGTTCTCTCTCCCGAAAAAAGCAAAACCGCTGCGCAGTCGGGGGCCCCGTTAACAACAGAGAGCGCGGGTGGACGTGAGTACAGAATGTTGTCTTGCCAATTCGCGCGCACCGCTGTTTTCACAGCAGGCCAACCTGGATGCGCAAGTACAAAATCATTGATCAACCCGGTCGTGCCTTTGTCACCGGTCGATGTCGCAGGTAAGCTAGCTACTGAAACGCTGTTGAGATAGTCTGCTAAGTCCGAAACTACTCCGTCAATGTCAGCTTTAAAGTCATTTCGAATCTTGATCCGATCAAATACGTCCTTGCTATTGATCCAGACTGCCTGATCGTTATTGGTACCAGCGCGTCGGCTTGATAGGGTGCCCAAAGTAATTGTGCTAACAACATTTGCCCCTGCCGCAACATTGGTTCCTTCAAGGTAGTTGTTGAGGGTAAAGTTGCCTGGACACTCACTGATGAGGCCTGGGGAGCTAAGTCTGCTTTGACCCAAGGCCGCTAGGGCATTCTGAGATGCGAACAATACGGCAAGAGGCTGTTCGTGAGGGGAGGCGCCGGTGAGCAGCGCGCCATCTGCATTTTGCAGCCTGAACTGGCCGGGAGTATCCCAATTGAGAACGGGAGTTTTTGGGCTACCTTTGGCGACACCCGATACTGCGTACCAAAGGCATTCACCTGAACTATCATGCAATGGCGGTAGCCCAATCGATGGTGTGCGCCAAGGAAATCGCCCGATTACTGACACATTTGCCGTAGTACACGTGCCTTCAGAAATCCCGTCATTATTAGTGTCTGGACACGGCAGGTATCCGAAAACTTCGTTTGCATGTGAAGGAATTTCTTGGGAATAGCGATATGCACTCGCGTATCCGATTAGCGCTTCTTTTGCCTGGCCTAACGCCACAGATGAGATTCGGTCACGCTCTGTCTCGCCTGCATTCATCGCGCGCACGGCAAAGTATGCCGCCATAACCCCAACAGCCAGCAACATCAGCAGCAAAGCAGAACCACGTTGGCGATTCATTTGCGTTTCCTCAAAAGCTGGCTTTTGGAGTGACCATATTCTTTGGAAGAATGTCGTCGCGCTCCAGGGTGTTGATGTCCAAAGCTTCGCCCACCTTGAGAGATTTGCCTTGAATAGTTACTTTAGTAGAAGACACGCCTATGCTTTGTCCAGTGGGCAAGGTGCGTTCCTCTGCTATTGGCTTTCGATTGATCCATGCGGTGCTATTTCCGCGATCACGCTTGACCAGACCGTTGATTTGCAGGCGCCCATATACGCCAGTTACCTCAAGGCCGGTGGCAGTGCTATCGCCAGCGCTAGTGCGTTCCCGGGCAATTGAACTTCTCTCTTCCGGTGTGTAGATAAAGGTACCAAGTCGCGGTGGGGTTGGAGGGGTTGGAGGCCTTGCAGCTGGCTTTGGGGCGCTTTCGGAGGGTAGTAGCGCAGGCAAGGTGCCTGAATTGCCCATGGTAAAAAAGCGCAAGACGCAATGGGCGTCTAGTCCTGACTCAGTTGCGTTTGAAAGCACACACGAATTGATACGGAATTGACCCCTAACCCTACGAGCAAAGCTCTCTGTGAGGGCAACTAACTCTTCCTCATGAATGTTTGTGATCGAGAATTCAAGGTCATGAAACTGGGCCTCGTTGCTTGCAGCTACTGGTAACCCTTCTGTCACTGTTCCACTTGAAGATGGCGAATCGACTTGCGCATTCAGAGTTTTTGGTGGGTGAAGCGTATACGTCAGCGTTTGTGGCAAACCTGTGAGTTGGTGGCTAAGGACAAGTTGTTCGACCCACGCTTCCCGTTCCACATTGCCAACCATTCCACGATCCACTAGCTTTCTGAACTGGGAAATGTGCGATTCGATATTTCCCAAGTCGGCCTGCTTTTGCTCCAGAACGCCCTGTTGAGAGCTCTTGTCAGCTTGCGTCAGGGCAGCTGATTGCTGCATCGAATTCATCCATTTCTGGCTGACTAAGACCAAACCTAGTCCAAGCGAAATGACGATACCCAGTGCTATGAGGCTCTTCTTGGCGTGGATAACGATTGACTTCCACGGCCTCATGATGTCCCCCCCTTCACTTGCTGGACTTGCACCCCATTTTTTATCAAAGTAAGACACCAAGCTGGCGCTGGACCTGCAATGTGTTGACTGCTATTGCTCAGAATTCCGTTTGCAGCGGCTTTAGCTGGATCAACAACAAGCGTAACGCCAGGAATATTCTGAAGATTTTTTGATACCTTCGCTATGCTCCTCGCGCGCTCGCGCGGCATAAGGGATTCGGACGGTAGAAATTCCACCAGAATTTCGATGCGCCGCGGAGGTTTGGCTCCAGGGACAGATGTATGCGTGGTTGTGGGTAAATCGGACGTCGGTGCTGCTTCTGTCGTCGACGGGCTACCGGTGACCGCGGAATCTTTGGCGGCTTTGGCGCAGGCAGTCTCTTCATCTGCGAGGGATCGGCTCTCATATCGAGTGAATCGGCTTTTCGAATCCATTGCAGTTGCCAAAGATATCGCAGAGATCGATTCGCTCAAGCCCGGCGAACCAACGATCTCGTTCAGATCTAGTGCGACGGCTTGTCGCACTAAATCTGGCGATACACCTACTTCGTCAAGGCGCTGTTCCACCTTAGCTAGATTGGCATTGATGCCTGCCAACTCAGTCTGTTCCCGTGCATTGGCCTTTCGCGCTAGCCAACCGCCATTCACGTTTTGTGCAGTTGTCCATCCGGCGGCAACCAGGCAAAGACTGGCGGCTCCGTAGGAGGCGAGCCTTAACTTATTTCCCAAAACTCTGGTTCGCCTGCCACTCGGTGCCAACTGAGCACTAGGTGCAGTTGAGGCTAGGTCAAAAATGACTGATCGCCAGTCAACCGGTTGACCGTGGTTCCAGGGGGCTGGCGAAGAGACCACGTCAAGGCCTTGATTGACCAGGGGAGCGATCAGTGTGTCAGCATGACCTAAAACCCAAACTGGATATCGCTGCTGTGAACGCTCGACGACACGTGTATTTTCTAGATGTCTGAGCGTCCTGACAACCTCAGCAGCTTGATCCGATGGCTTATTGCTACATGGCGCCAGCCTAGCAAGAACTGGCCGACGATCCCTGAGGAAGACGATTCGCAACGTACCGTTACCTGGCACTACAACAAAAATGTCGGGGGGCAAAGTTTCGATGCACCCCAACTGAGCGATCAATGCAGAGCTTGCCCAGACACCTGCCAGCATTGAAGGATTCGTATCCAGCGCTAGGTTCACGCGTGCAGCAGAGTCAACAGCAAATAGGACCTGTTGAGGTGGCGCCAGTCGATCAAGAAGCTTGCCGGTAGACGGTGTTTTCAGCACGGTGCGAAAAGGCGTATCAGGAAAGCGACTTTGTAGTTGCCGCTCAATAAAATCAGATCGGTCGCGCCCGAACAGTCTAGGTACTTTAACCTCGGCGAATATTTCCTCAGCAAAGTCAGTAACTACAAAGATCAAGTCATTTGCAGTAACTTTTTCAGAAGCCAGTGGACGCCATCCAGTCTTGTCTTTCTGCCAGAAAGTTTGACCGCTCGCATCCAGGTGAAGTATGGTTTTCACGTCTGACCTCAGGTTTTCATCGTAGCGATGGTGTCGTAAATCGGTCCCAATACGGCCATCATGATCCAGCCCAAAATCAAGCCCATAACCACAGTCAAAGTCGGCTCGATCATGGCCTGAACCTTGCCGACTGACTCGTCAATATCGCGCGAGTAGAAATAGCTGATGTTGTTCAACGAGGCGTCAAGCGCTCCAGTGGTCTCTCCAACCTTAAGCATCCGCACAACCAAAGAAGGGAATAGCATTTCTGCAGCAAAGCTCTCAGACATTGAGCTGCCATTGATGACTCTCTCACGGGCTCGGCGAATAGCCCGTTGAATGACAAGATTGCCAGATATCTTTTGGCAATACACCAGGCCGTCGATAAGTGGCACACCAGTTTTGTACATCAAGGCAAACGTGTCGGCAAAGCGGGCCAGCGCCATCTTCTTTAGCACCGGTCCAATAAGTGGAATGTGCAGGCTGAGCTGATGAAGGCGATAACGTACAGAAGGGAAGGTTGCAGCCGCGGCAGACAAGCCCACGAATAGCGCGACCGGCGTCAGTAGTAGAGCCCACCAGAAGTTCACGAACAAATTTGACAACCCGATCAAAAGTTGGGTTTGAAGGGGTATGGTCTGCCCCATGTTGGTTAGAAAGCCTACTAGCTGAGGGACGAGATAGATCATCAGAAAGAAAACGACGCCACCAATAACGACAATGACAAAGCTGGGATACATCAGCAAGGCTTTGGTCTGCGACGCCATTTCATCCTGCCACTTCAAGGACCGAACAATTTCCTTGATGACATCCGATAATTGTCCCGATACTTCCCCAGATCGGATCAAATTGACAATCGTGTCGGAAAACACGCCGGGATAAGCAGAAATTGCTTCTGCAAGAGTGGCGCCGCCCTCGATTTTTTCAAAGATTCCACCTGAAAGATCTCTACCCGCGGGCGATTCCGAGGATTCCCGGAGATCACCCAGCGCGGTCAGGATTGGAACGCCTGCGCGAATCAACATTTCAAGTTGAAACAGAAATCCAATAATCTCGCGCCGAGGCATGCTTTTCACGTTACGCCTGCGTTCATGCAACGCACGTGCGCGAAGCAGCAATAGTCCCATACGCTTGAGTTGGGTTTCCAGATCAAGCTCGTGCAATGCCTCAATCCGGCCCTTCAATATCTGGCCCTCTGGGTTTGCTGCGCGATAGTTGTACAGCGGCATTTAGTCAATTAACTCAGTTAGGTCGACAACACGACCAATTTCTTCTATGGTCGTATGCCCTTCGCGTACCCGCCGGAGCCCGTCCTCTGCCATAGAAACAAATCCGTGTTCTCGAACATGTTGGGTCATTGTTTTCAAGCTGGCACGCTGGGTTACAAGTTCGTCCAACGCGGCGTCGAACTTGAGGAGCTCCAGAATGGAGGTTCGGCCTTTGTAGCCTTGAAAGTCGCAGGAAGTACAGCCAGTGGCCTTGAACAGACTCACTTCTCCAAGATCGTTGTCGCCAAGCAGGCTCAACTCAACGGCGGTTGGAACGTGAGGTGCTTTGCATGAAGGACAGAGCGTTCGAACGAGACGCTGCGCAACGATGCCTATGACGTTTCCAGCCAAGACATCAGGCTTGATGCCAAGGTCCAGTAAACGCGGAATACTGCGAATCGCAGAATTGGTGTGTAAGGTGGAGAAAACCTGATGCCCCGTCATCGCTGCACGAAACGCCATCTCTGCAGTATCGTGATCACGAATCTCACCGACCAGAATGATGTCTGGATCCTGTCGCATCATTGATCTGATTCCCTCTGCGAAGTCCATCTTTACCGCATCGGAAAGGGATGTCTGTCGTATTACAGGCATTGGGTATTCGACTGGATCCTCCAGAGTCATGATATTGACTCCGACATCATTTAAGTGCCCAAGAATTGAGTAGAGAGTTGTGGTCTTTCCCGAGCCAGTTGGCCCCGTGACCAGCATAATGCCTTCAGGCCTAGAGAGCATCAACTGCATGGTCGTGAGCTGTTGACTGGACAGACCCAAGCCGTCTAAGGGAACTATGCCGCGCTTTCGATCCAGTATTCGAAGAACGAAATTTTCCCCGTGAATAGTAGGCTGAACTGCGGTTCGAAAGTCCACTTGTCGCCCCGAGATTGACAGAGATATTCGACCATCTTGCGGGGCCCTAGTTTCCGCAATATTCATTCCTGACATGACCTTGAGCCTGACTACCATTGCGGACCAAAACCGTAGATGAAGTACGCGCACCTGGCGTAGGACGCCATCGATTCGATAGCGAATTCGAAGAAATTGCGGCTCCGGTTCGAAGTGGATGTCTGAAGCGCCGCGGTGCGTGGCGTCAACTAAAAGTGAATCCATGAGTCTGACCACCGGGTGGCTATAACCTTCAGCGACCAGACTCAGACTAGCAAGGTCAAGCGTCCCCGATTCCAGTTCTTGCAGTACACCATCGATGGATAGCTCATGACCATAGAACTGCTCGATTGCGGGCAGAATCTCTGCGCTACTGGCAAGTGCCCACCGCACGGTGGGTCCTCCAATCAACAACGCGTTGACTTGGTCGGCAGCAACTATGTCGTTAGGATCGGCACTGGCGATCAAAAGTTCGTTGTTCTCCAGACTGACTGGAAACAGCATGTGTCTTTTTGCCAACGCCTTGGAAATCAGTGCGAGAGCCTTTGGATCAGCTACGACCCCCTTTAGGCTAATTTCCTGCTCCCCTAGCTTTTCAGCCAATGCTCCCCGCATGGCATCTTCGGTAATAAATCCAAGCGCTAGAAGCGCGGCCCCCAATGGTTGATTCGTATTTTTCTGCTCTTGCAAAGCAATGCGAAGTTGATCCGGGGAGATCAGCCCCTGAGCTACGAGTTGATCGCCGAGCCTGGGGCGAGCTATCTGGGAGGCCTGTACGGGTGCGTTCATGGCGAATTGCTAGAAGTCTGTTCAAGATCAGCTTTAGAGCTAGAACGAAGTTGTTCTAGTCTTTGCTGTGCCGCACTTCTTGAGAACGAAACTACGCCTGAGAAGGATGCGGAAAGTGATATCGCTCGCTCGTAGTAGGTTTGGGCATTTGCATAGCGGTGCAGCTGATCCAAAGCAACCGCTAGGTTGTAGGTGTAAGTGGGGTTCTCTGGTTCAAGAGCCTGGGCGCGTGCAAATACCTGCTGAGCATCCGCCATTCGGCCTTCTCTTGCTAGTTGCAAACCCAATGAGGTTTGAGCGGCAGCGGAATCATTTTGACCAATGACTCCCGCGCGTGCCTGGGTAGGCGATTGGTTGAGATCGTTCTTCGTTTGCAATGCCTGAATTCCAGCCAGTGCATTTGCCTGATTTGGCTCCTGCCGAAGTACTCGTTCATAGTACGAAAGGGCTTCATCACGATGACCGGTTCGATGAGCAATGTGGCCAAGGCCCAATAGTGCATCCCGTTCCTCTGGATAACTCTTCAATACTTGTAAGTAATGTCGTGAGGCTTCATCAAACTGACCTGAGCTGAGAGCAGCATATGCCATTGCCAGGCTGTCATTCAACGTCGACTTCCCAACGAAGGAGGCGGATTCCTTCTTTGGGGTTGTGGGCTTAGTCGCCCCGACAACTGGATCTGGCGCGGAACCCGATTCATTCAAGGAGTTTTCTTTTGCAACCGGTTGGTTGCCCTTGTCTACTTCCTGCCCGGTGGTTTTCGAGGTGGGGTTCGGTACCTTGGACTGGCGGGCAGCAACCTTGACTGGTTCGGAAGGCTTGGGCAACTCTATTGATGATGGTTCCGTGCTTGCCGGTGTCGTTTTTTCAGTAGATCCGATTTCAGCGGTTGGGGCTGCACCAAGCACAGAGCTTTCAGCTGATATCGCCACTTTAGATGTGTCAGGTACTAAGGCCGTCGCATCACTCATTGCCAATAGCCAAGTTCCCGCTCCTGAAGCAACTGCTAGCGAAGCAGCGCTGAGCACCAATACACGTTTGTATCGACTTGTCCAGGGTACTGCTTTGGCATGTGCGCGCTGCATATCCATTGCAATCTGTGGAGAAGTGCTCTCCACATTCTGGCGCTGGTTTGCGCCCTGGCTGCTCACCTCAGATGGCATACTGCGGGAGTCATTCCTCTCCACTGATACTTCAGCTACCGAGATGGGCTCGAGAGAGAGTTTTGGTTTGGCACCGAGAAGTCTGTTCTTGTCGGTACTAGCCTTGTCCAAAGCGTCAAGAAGGAGACTCATGTTCAGCGCCTTTGTGGAAGGTTTTCTGCGCCTGGACCATCTATCCTCGATTGCAGCGTTCTGCCAGATTCTTCAAGTGAGGCACGAAAGTCCCGAAAATCGCCCGCGAGGCTAGCGTCGTAAATCACCGTCGGCCGCAAAAATACAACGAGCTCAGACTTTTGGCTGCTGTCATTGCGATACTTAAACAGATTACCGATCATTGGAACCTTGTTAATTCCCGGCACTTCATCTGATCCATCATTCCTGGTGTCCTGCATAAGTCCACCCAATACTGCTATGTCCCCAGACTGAACACGCAAGACTGACTCCATCTCTCGCGTTTGAACTTCGGGTATTCGATTGATGATGTTGTTTTGGGCAAGAGCGGGGCTCGGATCAGTGGCGTATCCAGTAATTCGACTAATCGTTGGTCGCAGATTCAAAGTGACTTCGTCTGACTCACTGACTTGCGGCATTACAGTCATTAGAAATCCAATGGGAACCGTATTGATCGTGGTGCTGTAGGTGGCAGGGGTAGCGGCCGTGGTAGCAGTAGCGGGAGTTCCAGGAGTCACGTCAATTGTGAAATAGACCTTGTTGTCCACAACTTTTAGTACGCTACTTTGATTGTTTAGAACAGAGATTTTTGGGCTAGACAGAACGCGCAAAGTTCCAAATGACTCCAGCATCCCAAGCATGGCGGTCAGGTCAGTGTTGCCCCCGAATATCCCGCTCCGACTCAGAGTGAGCGTAGTGAGGGAGCTCACCAATCCGCCCGTTTGCATTCCGGATGTTGGGCCAGATGGCGAAACGCTGATGCCGGTGCCAGCACTACTTCCTGCCGTCTTGAGTAAGGACCAATTAATTCCTTGTTGATATCTGCTTGACAGATCGACCTCAACGATAGTGGCTTCGATCAACACCTGACGACGAGCGGACATTAACACCCGGTCCAGAAACTCACGAACTTTAGCGTGTTGGTCTTGTGAAGCTCGTACGCTGATTACGCCTGTTTCCGGATGAGCGATGACAGAGGCAGCTTCGCGGAATGAATTCCGCTTGATGCCAGGTGAGCCATTCGGTATCACTGCAATTGGTTTTGCGATTGACGCAACAGCCAATGCGCCTACAGTTGGTACTTTCGAGTTTTGTGGGTCCGACCTTTTAGCTGTGGCATTTGGAGAAACAGGAATAGCCTGCGCTGGTATCGGTTGATTTGCAGTCTGTTCAGTCGAAGCATCTGAAGCGCCATCCGGAATGATCTTGTCGGTTTCACGCAAGAGATCCTTCAGATTGCCAATCAAGGTTTCCCAAAATCGGTTATTTGATGTGTTGTCTATGGACGAAGTGGATGCATTGCTGCCACTGCCGCCACCAGAGTTACCCGGCCCACCTCCGGTGCTTGCTACGTTCGTCGAGGTGCTGATAGTCGTGCGTGCATCCCTTTGAATGTTCGGATAGTCAATTCTGTAGTGCTTAAGATATGGGGAGTCGGGCAGAATCGAGAGACTCTTCCCCTTAATTTCATAGCGTAGATCGACTTGGCGAGCTACTCGATCAAGGATTTCCGTCAAAGTTTGATCACGAACGTTCATCGTCACCGTGCCCGCGATGCTTGGGTGTATGTCGATGTTCAACTTTGCGTCGCGCGCGAGGGCAAATAGCAACTGCTGAACGTCAACGCTTTGCATCACCACGGTATAGACCTCTTGCCGGACAGTTGGCTTTGGCTTTGGCGGGAGCGAAGGTGCCTCGGCAAACGCGGGCGGGGATCCACGAACGACCGGCGCTGGATTCAAGTGCGCTTTTGAGACCGGAAGCGGTGAAGTTGCACACCCCCCCAGAATCAACGTTACTCCGGAAAGCCAAGTAATCGGATTGCGGTCAAATCTCATGACTGGAGACAGTGTGTTGTTCGGTTTCAAAGTGATTGCTCCTTTTGCGTATGTCCCGTTCCGCGAGCAAGAGCCTGCTTACCAAGACCAAATATCCGAAGTAGTGCAGAACTCTCCCCCAACGATTGGCCAATCGCCAAAGCGCTAAATTTGCGGGGCGCGTTGCGTTTGAACCCATGTCTCTCGACATTCATTCGGTCAACCGCCGCAACAATTTTTGTGACTTGCGACCAGCTAGAAAACAAATTGGTCTTCGAGTTAGAAAGTAGGGCTTCTTTGTCTTGCTCAATTGAGGATTTCGCGCCTATATCTGACGATGTCGCAATACCAGAAACATGCTCAGTAGAGGGTGAATCACTTTCTTTTGGCATGGACAATCTTGCATGAGGAGTTCCGGCGATGGCGCGAAGGTAACTTGACTGTTTGTCTAAAAGCCATAGCGCACCAAAAGCTATCGCGATGGACGCGCCGCATACTAGCCATGTGTGCTGAGCTTTCGAAAGTCCGTGATTTTTACTGCGGAGTCCGCCTTGCAGTTCATTAACTGCACTTTCGATCTGGGAGACTTTTATCGACCGACTAGCTTGCGCGAATGCTGCAAGGAGCGCTTTGTCGGCCAAGAGGTTTATCCGCCTTGCTCGCCCTTCCGAAGCCTTGAAGAGCTTTTTTCTTGCTGCTGGCGAGAACAACACACCACCGTTCCAACCCGCCTCTCGAAGACGATGGTCTAGATATGCATCAACCTCGTCTCGCGGAAGGGGGCCTAGTTCGAAACGGTGTACTACACGGTCGCGGACTTGACGAAGCTTGGGATCGCCAATCAGACTATCAAGCTCCGGCTGTCCAAAAAGGAAGATGTTGATCAGCTTATGCTGTCCAGTCTCAAGATTCGATAGCAGTCTGATCTCTTCCAAGGATTCGGCGGGCATCAAATGAGCCTCATCCACTACCAAGAGTACGCGTTGCCCCAAAGAGTGTCGACGAAGCAGCTCCTGATTCAGTGCGGCCAGCTTTTCTTCAGTTGAGTGAGATGTTTGAGAAAGGCCCAAATCTCGACAAATTGCGCTGATGATCTCGTCTCGGCTGAAGCATGGATTGGCTAGATAGACTGTGCAGACATCCTCGCCCAGGCGGTTGATCAGTAGGCGAGCCAGTAGCGTCTTGCCACTGCCTACTTCCGCAACTAGCATTGTTATGCCTTCGTCGTGATGAGCGACATGAAGCATTGCATTGAGAATATCTCCACGGCGCCCACCAGAGAAGAAGAATTCCAGGTCTGGTGTGATCTGAAACGGGGGTTTGGCCAGCCCAAAGTGATGGAGATACAAGTGGGACATTACGGCTCCCTACTTGCGAGTTTGGCAAATGAGTAGGATCGGAATTTGCGCGGGACCTCAACGGTACCCAGAGCGAACTTCTGCAAGCACGCTCTGCGCTCGAATTGCGGTAACAGACTGAATCGACAGACGTACATGGAGCTGGTATTGGCGTTGTTATTCTTCCAATGTTAGGCAACTCCGAGTGGGTTCAAAACGAAAAGTAAAGGGGTTTGACCTGCCAGTTCGAAGATGGGCCAGCGCGGCGCCCGAAATTGAACCTGGGGGTTCGGCATTCAAGACGGACTGATTTCCGCCGATATGTCACTCAAGTTGGCCTGATCTATAGCCAATGACCTTTTCCCTTCATTGACGGAAATTCCAGACAACCGCTCCGGGGACGGCTGTTGACATGTTTCAAGCCATTGCCGTGACATTGTGCACAAGTGGTTTGTCTACTAAGTCATGTTTTCTGGCCGTTCTGTTTGGACGGAATCGACGCTTCGCCTTTCTCCACCTAGAGTCGTAGTATCTTCAAAACAAGGTTCCTGCGGGTGATGCCTTCTACAATCAACCATCTGATCGACGCTCAGGCTCCAGCGCCTGAGGAGTCGTTGCTTAAGATGACTTTGCGTAAACTAGCCTCGCGTTCCAGCACGGTTGCAGGTCCAGCGCATCCTTATCCTGTTGACCGGTTTGCCAAATTGCGTGGCCATAGAGAGGCCTATGCCAATACGCTGGCGTGGTACCGACTAGCCGCAGAAAAAGGGGATGCCAGCGCGCAACTCCGCATGGGATATCTCTACCAGCAAGGCGACGGCGTCGAACAGAACGACTCGGAAGCGCTGAAGTGGTATCGACTTGCCGTCGCGCAAGGACAATACAAACTAGGCGTTCGTTACGCCCAGGGCATCGGTGTTCCGCATGACTTCACGCAGACTGCGAAGTGGTACACGCTGGCTGCTCTGCACGGCCACACCCGGGCACAGGTGAACCTGGGCAGCATGTATTGCCAGGGGATTGGCGTCGAACAGGATCATGGTGCGGCGGTTAAGTGGTACCGGATGGCTGCTGAACAGGGGGATGCCATTGCCCAATTCAACCTGGCTGTCAGTTATGTCAAAGGCCTCGGCGTGACCCGGGATTTTGGCAAGGCGCACATGTGGCTCAGTTTCAGCGCCCGCGATGGCGACGGGCAGGCAGCTGCTAGTCTCGTCAAGCTGGCCAACAACATGACTGCCCTGCAGCTTGATGAGGCACGTCAATTGACGCTTCAATACGGAGCCAGCATAGCGCTGCCCCATCGGTAGAGGTTCTTGCTGCTGGAGCCTAGAACAACTCCACCTCACCGACATTGACGGCCTGGTCTTCCAGCGCCCCAACTGTCACCAGCGCTGCGTAACTGCGGACCTGATTCCGGCCATTGCTCTTGGCAAAGTACAAAGCCTTGTCAGCCCGCTCGATGGCGCCACTGGGCGTATCGCCAGCCCGTACGTCAGACAAGCCGATGCTGATGGTGATGCGACCAACTTGGGGAAACAGGTACTGTTCAGTATGGACCCGCAGGCGCTCGAGTACCTGAAGCGCATCTGCTTCACTCCTGCAGTGCATGAGAACCACGAATTCCTCACCGCCAAAGCGGTAGAGCTGGTCGTTCAAGCGAAAGCAGGACCGCATCAGACGGGCCAGCAACAACAGCACTTCGTCACCTATTAGATGGCCGTAGGTGTCATTGACCCGCTTGAAGTGATCGATATCGATCATCGCCAGCCAATAGTTGCCAGCGCCGGGATGGTCTCGGCGGTCGCCTTCTATCTCTTCAAGATCAGGGTACTGTTTGGTGGTGGCCTTCAAAAAGGCGCCGTCAAAAGTCTTTCGGTTCAACAGCTCGGTCAGCGTATCTCGCTCACCGTAGTCCAGCAGATGCTGGAAATTGCTGTACAGCCGCAGCACGCCCGTCAGCAGGCTGGCAGATGCATCTGAAATGGGACTTATTGTGGTGATTTCCAATACGCTGCGCGAGGCAGCATTTCTGAACAAGGGGAAGACAGTGAGCGACGGGAATCCCGCCTGACGTGCAACACGCTGACAGTCAACCGCCTGACGTCGCAAAGGAAAGTCTGCCAGTTTGGGCAGATCGTCCAGATCGCTCCAGCCTTCATCGGTTTTGGGAACGAGGTCGTGCGGACCTTGTTTGATGCAGGTTAGCCAGCGCTCGTCGTCTCGTTCGCCTACGCTTCGACAGATCTCGATACTCAGTGGCGACAGCAAGTCGTTGATGGTCTGCACCAAAGCGGACTCCAGATCATCCCGGTCCATGTGGGCAGTCAGGTCGGCGAGGTTGTCTATGATTTGAGGCATGCGTTGCGGTTGTCAGGTTAATTCACGGACTCCAGGCCAGCAGGAATCATGTCTAACCATTACCAGCCACCAAGCATTCAAAGACCCTGCCCGGAAATGGTAAATGCGCTGCTCGGCAGGATAAGCCAGTAAAAGAGGGTCCTAAATACCGCAGATGTTGTAATTCGGGCTGTTCACGCGCCCGTGCGGATAAGCCTGAGCTGCAGCAAATCGATGTAACCATCCATCGGGTGCCTGAGCAGATCGACCAGCAAGCCCACACCGATAACCGATACCAGTGCCAACCATCCTGGCAGGACACGAGACATCAAGTCGATGGCGCCGTAAAAGTGGGCTGGGCTGCGTGTCGTCTGAGGTGTCAAGTCGATGTTCAAGCGACCGAGTACGCCGTATTTCGGACGCACGCGTTCCTGCATGTCCGACTGAAAATACACCCGTTCCAGCAACGATCCTGGTGGAGTGGTCTGCTCGCCATGACGATTGAAATACAAACATCGGCCCACGTGGTTGTAGCCGAAGGATTCCCAGGGAACGCGGGCGACCAGATCCGAGGATTTGACATAGCGTGTTGTGACAGCACCCAGTCCGACGGTCGGATCATCACTTGCACTGCGGGCATTGGAGTAAGCATTCACAAAATCATCCGATCCAACTCGGGGGCATCCGAATGTCACAACTTCGTTGATGGACCAGGCATTGGAGAGGTAGAAGGCGGCAATGATGGCCATCGCACCACCCAGGGAATGGCCGGTCAATGTTATTTGTCTGGGATGATGCAAAGCCAGCCAGGCATGGACTTCGGGAGCCACTGCCTGCCAGGCTCGCTGAAAGCCCTGATGGCGGGCAGGATTCTCCACGAATCCCATATCAAAGTCCGTCGCCCAGTTGTGCCAGCTTGAAATGACGGTGCCCCTGAATGCGATCACCGCACAACCGTCCGCATCCAGGATCCCGAACCCTGCGAATTGCTTTTGGTTCAGAGAGCCAAACTCGCAGAAACTATTTGCGTGGTATTCGTCCTTTAGCGACTGTGCGTCGCGGTAACTTGAACGGGCCAGTTCAGCTTTCTGCAAATGGCGCAAAACCAGTCGCGAGGTTACCGGCAAATCCGGAATGGGTCGCCTTGACAAGGCGGGTAGAGGGAGCGCGTAGTCCAACGCAGCCTTTGGCAGCTTTTTAGGCAGGACAGGTCCCGAAGAGGAAGGGGTAATTTCCACGAACAGTCTCCGGTTGGCGTCACGCTTGACAGGTGTCGGTCAAGTTGGATTCTCAGCTTATTTGATGCCACTGTCTGGCCCGATTGCATCCACGCTGAGCGAAATAGCCATCTAAAACGTTTTGATCGCACACCATGCCAGCGACAGCAAGCTTGCCGACGTGAACAGCGACACACCGAAGTATTTCACCAGCGGGGCCCACGTAGGACGACCGATCGGCAGTTCAACTGTTGCAAATTTACCTCTACACTCGAAGTCGGCTTTTTCTTATGGGGGTAAATATGACATTGGCTCGAAACGGTGCCATTGCTGAGACCGTCTCTGCATCGGACCGTGGATCAGATAAAAATTCTGCGAATTTTCGCTCTGGGCTGGGAGTGAGCGCTCAGATTGCAATGTGGGTGATCGTGGTGACGCTTTGCCTCATAGCGTTACCGAGAGGCCTCTTCGATACCTTGTCTGGTGGGTCCCCAGCCAATAAAAGTCAAGCGCAAATTCAGGACCAGATGCGGGCGCTTGAAGCGCGCGTCAATTTGGCAGTTGCTGCTGCTAACGAAGCAACATCGAGCGCTCGGATCGCCGCCGCGTGCGCTGCCAGCATTGCGTCCGGCTCTAAGCAAACCCGTAACTGTGTCACTGACAATTCAGGGCAAGCTCAAATCCCAAATACTGCGGGCACAAACCAGGTTGATCAATTGCGTCCCTTGGCCGACATTGCCAAAATGACTTTGGACGCAACGAAGGACAAATTCGACTCTCTCAAAGAAGCTAACGACAAACTGTTTTCTGTTCTTGCCGCGATGGGAGCTTTGCTTGCGTTTCTGGGGTTTAAGGGTTTGGACTCCTTCATGACGGCCAAAACTAAAGCCGAAGAAGCGGTGGATCGGGCCAATTTGGCGCAAAAAGAAGCGGACAGAGCGGCCGTCAAGTTAGGCAACTTCCTTGACAAGGCTTATCAAATAGAAAACCGCGCTGAAATCAACGTCTCACATGGCATCGCATTGCGCGAAATGGCGGCTGTATACAAACAATGCTGGGACTTGCAGAACCCTGATAAGGCGCTGCCAAAAACTGGCAGTGATCAATATCGGGCTTACCTTACCAAGGCCTTGTATTACCTGAATGCGGCGCTTAATAACCGCAATGAGTTGGATGAAATCCTGATTCTGCGCGCCATGGGCACTCAATGCAATGTGTATAGGCGACTGGAAGACCATGAAATGGCACTGGTGATTGCCCGGCAGATCATTGGTACCTATCCCGATAAGGACGATTCAGCCTATTACAACGCGGCCTGTTATTGCAGTTTGATTGGCTCTCGTTGGGCCAAAACCCATGAAAGTGCACCCGCGGATTACAGCGCTCTGGCAATTGACTACCTGCGACAAGCCATCGCCTTGGATTCGGAAAACAAAAAAGAAGCATCAGGAGACGCGGACTTCACCTGGCTGAAATCGGTAAAGAGCGAGGAATTTGCTGCGCTGGTCAAATAGAGTTTTATCGCAAAAGCACAAAACCCGCTCATCGCGGGTTTTGTGTACAGGAGATTCACTCCAATTTTCCCCAAGGGCTTATGCTTTGGGGCGCTTGTCGAAAAACACGATCATAGTTAAACCTTTAGGTAAGACGCATTCGAACGTCAATGGAAGCCACTCTATCACATGAATTAATCAGCCTCTACCGAGGATTGATGAACACAGCATTGATTTTGTGGCAATTTTGCACACCTTGACTGGATAAAGAAGGCCACAACTACCTACCTTATCTAGCCTCTATACGTATGGTTGAAATCTTTTTTTTCAATAGATTTTGAACCAACAAATCCCACTTATCTGATTGAAAGCGTCAATAACCTTATCGTAGCCAAACTATAAGGGAGGCCATAAAGGTTGAAGTGACCAAGGACGCGAACCCGTATTCAGCTAGCCTGATCCAGACAGACGGACGAGGCAGATCAATGGGGTCACCCGCATCAAGTAGCCCTTGACTTGGATGTTGGTTCGACTGGATTTTCATCGCAGCATTAACCATGCTCTGAATCGCGAGAAGTTGCTCATCGAGGATTCGATTTGATGCCTCGACGGTCTTGCGCTCATGAAACGCCACGAGGTCCACCTTCGCCTGTTCGCTGAACGCCGTCACCGCTATGCGGAAGTTGTCAGCCGCCTGATCCAGCACGCTGACCGTTCGGGCCAGTTTGACCTCCATCGCGACCAGTGAATCGGGCAGGGCTAGAACTTGACGATGTAACGAATCCACTTCATCCAGTACCTCGGCCAGCAGCGCTTCCCGTGCCGTGCGCGGAGATTGAACGCTCACAGAGCCAGCTTGCCGAACAGGACTTTGAAAACGTCGTCCAGATTCTTGTTTGCGGTGACGGCCAGGCGTTTCAGGGACACCATGCGGATGCTGGCCTCACGTTCAAACAGATCGGTCGTATCGCGGATGCGGGCCCGGTGGTCCGTGGTGTCGGTACTGATGTCGCCCAGTGACTTGCCCACGGTTTTTAGCAGCTCGAACACTTCGTTGCCGTAAATCACCGCCTCCTGGCGGATGGTGAACGACTTCTCGGACTCGGCGAGGCCAAACAGGGGCGCAAACTCATCGATAACCGACTCATCGGTATCCAGCTTGTTGAACACCATGCGGATCTTCTTCTTGGGGATGCCCAACTGCTGCAGGGCCCGGATGGTGTTCACCGTGTCGGCCTGGACTTTCTTTTCCTTGACGACCGGGATGATGAAGACATCGAATTCTTCGTGGGAGCCATCGTACTGTTGCATCAGCTTCAGGAAGTCTTCCACATTGGAAGCACCCACATCGATGATGGCCGCATCCAGAGTCATCAATTCATCCACCAGTTGCCCGAACTTCTTGCCCTTCATTTTTTCAACATCGAGGCCATCTGCATCAGCACCGGCATTGATCGACTCGATGGAGTACACCGGAGCGTCTCCCATGCGGGGTTTCAGTAAGTGAGCGGCCACTGTGGTTTTACCCACGTTTCCTGAGAAGTTGAGTACGGCGACTTTCATGTGTTTTTTGTCTTTGCGAGTTTGGCCAGGGCACCGAGATCGGGTTTCTGGCCGAAGATCTTGTTCAGATCGGAGGGGTTGTGGGAGCCGACACTAACTGGAGATGACGAAGCAACCGGTTCAACATGGCCAGGCACAGCAGACTCACCCGAAGGATGGGCCAGTGTTTTGCGCGACGCCTGAACAGATCGTGAGTTGTGCAAACCCATCCTGGCGCGCCGCTGGCGAACCCGACGTAGGGCGGATGCAAAAGAATTCAGGGAAATCTCGAAGCCATTGGCCGACAGGATTTGGATCACCGAGGCCCTGGATACCCCGGAATTGGCTAAATGAGCCCATCCCCTCGAAAAGGTAAAACGAGCGGATTTTCCCTATGAAGAAGGGACACGAGATTTGCTGAAATCGCTTGATCCAGCTGCGTAATGTCAGCCACCCCAGGAAAAATCAACAGTAACCCTCTCGGAGGTAGCCTGCGGAATCACCGTTCGGCCATGCTTGGTGAGTTTGACCAAACCATATTGGGCCATGGTGTGCAGCGACCGCGACACGTTGGGCGCATGTTTCCCGACCGCCTTGGCTAAGGCATCCATGGAGTCTGGGTGACTCTCACGAATGACTTTGAGTAAAGCCATATTTTCATCGGACAGCACGCGTGCCATGGCGGTCACAGTGGGAAACCAAACGTTGGGTTCATCTTTACCGCGTTGGCGTGTTCCCGCCGCAATCGCCAGTGTGCGGGCGCGCTGCACAGGCACTGGCGCAATACCGAACTTCAATACCTTGTTCATGGACTGATCTCCTTCAAAACGCGATCTACTTCAGCATAAAAATCACTGACCAACTGGTAAGCGGTGTCAAACTCGTACAACACCCCCTCGTCCAGAGCGTGTCGATGACGGTGGTCGTAAGGAAACTTTTTGCCTGCATGCTTAAAGCGCGAGCCTACCGGCTTCACGCTATGGGCATTATCAAAACCGATGAGCCGGGTGTTGTCTGGCGCGTGCAGTGTCAAGCTGTACCGGATGCCGTGCGGTCGTTCCGACGTAACAGGCACACTCGCAACTTCCATCTTGACCCAGTACCCTGCATCATTTTGGACTTCAATATTGCCATCCAAGCCAAGCAAATACTCCAAACCAGCGGCCGGTGAACTTTGTGAACCCATGCAAAAGCATATCATGAAACGATAAGTGTTTCAATGCTCAATGTGAGTGAAATATCCCTTTCCTGACCTCACTCACGCCTTTGCGGCTTCAGGTATTTGGCGTTCCAAAGGCATCCCTCATTTGTCGTGCGCGCTTGGCTTGGTCGGTATGAAGGTAGACCGAAGTGGTCGAAACTGATGCGTGGCGCAGGTTGTCACGCACCGTGGTCAGCTCTGCACCCCGCGCCAAAGCATGTGTGGCGTGCGTATGGCGCATCCAGTGTGGACTTGCGCGGCGCAACTTTTCGGCAGTCTTTGGCGATTCGGCCTCAATGACGTCGGCAGTTGTCACGAAAAATCGCTTGGTGACGTTCCATAGCCGGGTCGAAGTGATACGGTTCTGACCGCTCCCTGCCTGCAGGTCAGCAATAAGCGGGGTGGACGGCTTCCACATGGCTGGTGTGGTTGGCACACCGCGTTGCATCAGGTAATGATCCAGCGCCACCCGGGCCAGCGGAGGTAAGGCCACTTTGCCTGCCTTGCTGCCCTTGCCGACCAGCTTGAGCCAATGGTCTCCCTGGGCATCCGTTTCAATCTGCCCCAGGGTGGCCCCCACGAACTCACTGGATCTCAAGCCCGTGGCATAAGCAAAGTCCAGAACGAAGCGCAGCCGCTGCGCAGCCGCAAGCTTCCAGCCGTAGGACCATTCCAGTCCATTGGCAACGGCTCGGATAATGGCCCACTCACCCTCAGAAAATACGCGCCCCTCATCCATGGGGGTGCTGCGGGTGCTACCGCGCACCTTGATGCCGCTAAACGGGTTGGCCAACACATAGCGCTGCTCAATCAGCCATCGAAACATTGCACCTATGACGCTCATGGCATAGGCCGTCGAACGGGGAGATAAACCAGCCGAGAATGGCCGCCACTCTGGAGAGAATCTTGTTCGTGGTGACCCCACCCATCGACTGCGTGGTGCGGGGTTCCGCAGGAACCCCCGGTAAGCCGTTGCGTCCTCTGTCGTGAGCGACGAAAGTGCTCGTCCACGTTCCACAACTGCCCACAGAATCAGGCGTTCGGCCTCCTTGCGATAGGCCCGTTTTGTCGCACTGGACTCGTGCAGTGCCAGCCATGCCTGCACGGCTTCGTAGTCATTGTCAGCGCTAAGCGTGCAACTGGATGGCGGTCCACGGAAGGTACCCCTCGATCCGTTGAGTTCTTCAGGAACTTTTAGGCGCTCCCAAGGAACAACCTCTCGTACTGTTTCACTGACCATCAGTTCTCGCGCACGTTCGGTAAGTTGGGGATGTGCCGCAAAGAAAACTTCGATTTGACGTGCCCCTTGAGCACCGAGGCCTGGAATCGCAGTCCACCAGCGCCGCCGCCGGGGTACCCGCACAGTCAGTTGTGCCAGCGTCTTGATATCTTGGGCGTACAGGGCATTCGCTGAACGCGCAGAAAGCCACAGACTCACGTCATCGGTGATTTTGGGAGCCGGTTCAGGCGCAGTGCGCAGTGCGTCAATAGCATGGGCAACGGCCTTCGCATGCTGGGCCCGCTCGCCGATAGGATGGTCAAGTAGGGCCACTAGATCGGCCCGGTGCCGCCTGCATGCAATGCGGATCAGTTGACGGCGGATGCCTCCAATCATTCCCCGTGACGACTGTCCCGAAACCTTGTGCGCATCCATGTAATGGGCCACGGATTTTCGCGACGACAAGCCGGCGTACCAGCCACGCAAGGCGGCGAGCTCGGCTTCACCGGGGAACGCATCCAGGACAGCACCATCCCCCAATTCTGGCGAAAGAGAGATCGATGGATTTTTCATGGGTTCTAGTTAGTGATATTAAAACAGCTATTGTGATAAGAAGGATTATCACAATAGAATATCTAAAAAACACATAACCCCGTCGGGGTTTTAGGCTGGTCATTCGCACGTTGCCCGTGAAATGACAGGTAAGGCGGCCACTGTCTGCATCTCTGCAGCATCTCTCCATTCCCATTTCACTTTTACGAGCTCAGCAGCTGGCTGCGCTCGATGTTGGAGTAACTCAACCTTGCCAAGTACAACAATACAAGCCTCCAGGCGCCTTTCCATTCTGTCTACTGAAGAAGTTGACAGCCTGTACGGCTTGCCACACTTCAACGAAGGTGAACGCCAAATCCATTTTGATTTGAGTCCCAAAGAACAGGAGACCATTGATGCGGCACGGACCATAACGGCGGGTGTCCACCTCGTATTGCAACTGGGTTACTTCAAGGCCAAGGCACAGTTCTTCGTTTTTGGTCTTGACCATGTCCGCCCTGACATCGCGCACATACTGGCGCGTTATTTCCCGGGCAGGCTTATGGCCGAGGTAGGCACTTTGTCAAAGCCGACCCGACTGGTCCAACAAAGAACCATTCTTGAACTGCTGGACTATCGCTTGTATGGCGGCGACGGCAAGCAAGCGCTGATTGCTTTTGCGCAACGGGCGGCGATGCTGTCAACTCAGCCAAAATTCATCTTGCGTGAAGTGCTGGAGCATCTTTCAAGCCAGCGCGTTGTGGCGCCGGGCTACACCTCGTTGCAAGACCTAGTGAGTCAGGCTGTGACAGACGAGCGCAAGCGAGTTACCCGAATGCTGAATGCCGCCTTGCCCACCGATCTGCAGCAATCTCTCAATAGCCTGCTGCACGCGGACGACAAAATCCACCTGATCAACGTCCTGAAACACGAGGCGAGTGATTTCAGCAACAAGGAACTCCGCCGGGAAGTCGGTCGGCGCAAGCAACTGTCCCCCTTGTATGCCTTCGCCCAATCATTCCTGATCGATGCGTCACTGTCCAGTGAGAGCATCAAGTACTACGCCGGTCTGGTCCAGTTCTACACCATTTACAAGCTGCGCCGCATGGATGTCTCCACGGTGCGCCTCTATCTATTGTGCTTTGCCTTCCACCGGTTCCGCCAAATCAACGACAACCTGATTGAGGCGTTTATCCACTTGGTCGGCCAGTTTGATAAGCACGCCAAACTGGCGGCGAGAACGGCCATGCAGCAGGCATCCGAGGAGGCCAACAGCAATTTGAAGGCTGCAGGCGAGGTGTTGGGCCTCTTTATCGATGCGTCAATCGCGAGTGATTGTCCTTTTTCCACGGTCAAGAAGCGTGCGTTCGGCTTGCTGGAACCCGCTGCCTTTACTTCGGTATCCAACTTTCTGCGCAATGTGGCCTTTGACAAGCTGGATTACGAGTGGACCTACTTCACCATGTTGTCGCCAACCATTAAGCGAAACTTGCGACATCTATTCTGTGACCTCGATTTCGCCGGCCGCTTGGAGAATGCCCCTTTGGTCACCGCAATCACCGTGATGCAAGACCTGTTGCGCCGCAGCAAATCGCTGCGCCAAGCAGATTCCGCACAGTTTCCGGAGAGTGTGATCCCACAGGTTCTCAAAAAGCACCTTTATACCGAGTCCATCACGGACGGGGGAAAACGCAAAGCCCTGGATGTTGATCGATACGAGTTTCTGGTCTACCGGCTGTTGCGCAATGCACTGGAGTCCGGTGACTTGTATGTCAATCACAGCAACGAATTCCGCCAGTTTGAAGATGACCTGATCAGCGATGCCCGCTGGGCACACAAAGACGCTGTGCTTGCTGAAATCGGACAGCCTATTTTGACCGCCCCTATCGAAGAAACCTTGGCCACATTGCGCACGAAGCTTGAAGACCGCCTGGTGAGGGTCAATGAACGCGTGGCCAATTGCGTCAATGCACATATCAAGGTTGCAGGTCAAGGGGAGAAAAAACGCTGGTCTTTGATCTACCCAACGATCCCAGAGACCGGCAATGCTTCGTTTTACAACCAATTGCCAGGGATTCCCGTTGCCCAACTGCTGCGGTTTGTGAATGGGAATACGAAATTTCTGGCTGCCTTCGAGCATGTTCTGAATCGCTCCGTCAAGCACGCACCAGACCTTCGCGAAATTCTGGCCTGCGTGGTGGCGTTCGGCACCAACATGGGATTGGGCAAGATGGCCGAGGTCTCTGGTCTGAGCCATGCATCCTTGATTACTACCGCCCGCAGCTATCTGCGGCCCGAAACCGTACATGCCGCCAATGACGCCATCAGCAACGCCACGGCCGCGCTACCGGCCTTCAAACTCTTCAATATCCGCGATGAGCTGCACTCCAGCAGTGATGGCCAGCGCTTTGAGACCCAGATCAACACCTTCAACTCCCGCTATTCTCCCAAGTACTTCGGCTGGGACAAAGGCGTGAGTGCCTGCACCGTGGTTGCCAACCACGTGCCCATCAATGCCAAGATCATTGGCACCCATGAACACGAGAGCCACTTCGTGTTCGATTTGCTCTACAACAATACGTCGGACATCAAGCCTACGCGCCACTCGACCGATACCCACGGAACCAACCAGGTCAATTTTTGGAGCCTGTTTGCCTACGGTTACAGCTTTGCACCCCGCTACAAGACATTGCAAAAGAAGACCGCGTCGCTGGTTGGGTTCGAACTGCCGAGTCAGTATCCGGCCGACATGCTGATTCGACCAAGCAATAGGGTCAATGTGGACCTGATCATCAGCGAATGGCCCAACATCCAACGCATCATGGCGTCATTGGCACAAAAAGATACGACCCAGGCCACTGTGGTGCGCAAGCTCAGCAGCTATGCCAGGCAAAACAACACAAAAAAAGCCCTATGGGAGTTGGACAACATCCTTCGCACCGTCTACATTCTGGACTTCATTGACGATGTAGAACTGCGCCAGAGCGTACAAAAGGCGCTCAACCGGGGCGAGGCCTATCACCGATTCCGCCGTGCGGTGTCATTCATCAATGGTGGAAAGTTCAAGGTTCAGACTGAAACCGAGCAGCAGGTCTGGAACGATTGCGCGCGGTTGATTGCCAACGCGGTGATCTACTACAACACGGCCCTGCTGTCCAAGGTGTACGAACAAAAGGTAGCCGCTGGGGATCTGGATGCCATTGCGTTCATTCAAGGAATGTCGCCAGTGGCGTGGCAGCACGTGAACATGTTCGGGGCGTTCGAATTCAGCGACGACGAGCAGGGCATTGACCTGGAGGCCTTGGCTGCAAGATATGCCGATTCGGTGTTCTGGAGCAACGCCACGCAGCCTGGCCAGGGGGACCTTTTTGATTAAAATCCACAGTTCATAGGCAACCTAAATGAAGGTCGGGTTTGGAGAAAATCGTAAGCCAGCAAGGCCGCGTTAGCTGCCGCTCGCGGCCAAGACAAAGCTGAGCTGTTTTTTCCAAAGCTGTCATAGCCCATGCGGGTCCAATTTGGTGTTCTTTGAATCGTCAAATCTCGGCAACTGATATTCACAACCAACAATACTTCAGTAACTTTGGGTCATCTTGTGCAGCGTCAGCGTATCCGGAAATCCTGAATGCCAAATTGACCGCCCGTTACCGGTCATTAGTACAGAACAGCAACTGCCAGCTACGCAACCTACACCGCAACAATCGAGCCACCATTGCGACCCTGTGCGACAGCCAGGTGGTCTATTGCGGAGGGCCGGTTGATTGAAGCGGAGTTACCGGACATGAGGGAATAAACACATGGTCACTTCCGGCGTAGTTTCTACAGAGGGAATATCTGCATGCCTTCCTGTACTCGGATCCAGTGGCGGGGTTGAATGATCACCAGCGTCCTCACCGCCCCAGCTTTGCCAGTCTTCTCCAAACAATTCAAACGGATGCTGCGTCCGGTCCGATCCATTGCCACACATCATGTCGTTTGCTGCGCAATATTTGTCGCAGCCCCAGCATAGGCGCTCGGGATTGGCCGGATGAACGGGGAACTTCTTGTGGGACATGCGAGGCTTACTCCGATCAGGGAACAGTGGCAGGATGGGCATTTGTAATGTTCATTGTCACAGCGTCGAATAAGCAGTTAGCGGCGATCATGTGACGCCAATGATTTCAACTTTATTCGTAGGCGAGAATGCCCCAGTACCGAACGGTATACAGGGCAAACCCAAATGACCACATCGCAGCAGAGATTAGAACCGCGTAAGTCAAAAGTGACGGATTCAATAATGGAACGAAGACACGAATCACTGCTGCCGCGGACACTAGTGAGTAGCAAGCCACTTCCGTTTTTCCAGCAGCCAGCTTTCTCCCCGTGTGGCCGAGCGCTGTGCGTGTCATCATGCCGATGACCATTGTCCCAATGGCACCGGCAGTCAATGCATGCGTGGCAACCGAAGGTGAAACCCACCCCATCGCAGCCATAGCGCGAAACGCCAAGTGAATTGGAATCCAGGCATAGGCCGCATGGAGTACCCAGACCAAGGGAGTGTTGAGCGTCTTCCATGGATGCCACAGCCACAAGCGAGTCAGATGGGCCAACATAGCCAAAACGCCTATAAGTACGACCCACGCTCCGGCTACATGCATTGCGTCTGAACCCATTAGAAGCAGGATCAAACCTAATGCTAGTTTCTCCACCCAGGGGTGTCGAACAGCCTTTGCTCCAGGGATTGCATTGTTGGTGAACATAGGGATCACCCGTCCAGCCATGACACTAAGCACAAATAGCATTACATCTAGTCCCAGCCCAATACCTGCCCAGCCCGGAAAGCGCAAAGCGCCCAGTGCATCCAGATGCACCCCAAGTTGGGCAACCGCCATCAGCAGAAGCAGGCCAACAAAGAAATAGTTGCGGCGATTGCGGGCCCTGTAGAGTGGAATTGCTAATGCAGTTGCAGCTGCCAATGGAAATGCCACATTCACCCCTGCGGCTAACCAACCCCACGGCGAGAGCACAAGAATTCTGCCAGCCACCCACAAAGCCGCAAGGGCCCCCAGGTAGGCCCCTTTGGGTGTGGACTGCCCTGACCAGTTCTGCCCTGCCGTCAATAGAAATCCTGTTAGCACAGCCAGCGTGAATCCAAACAGCATCTCATGGGCATGCCACATCGGCCCTTGTAAATACGCGTACGGCAATAACCCACTGAATTGCAGGGCCCAGACCAATATGGAAAGAGAGGCAAACGAACTCGCAAGTAAGTAGAAGGGACGAAAGCCAAGATCCCACAACGCAAAGCGAAACTGCCCCCTTTTAGGCGGGCTTTGAATTTGAATCAGTGTGGCCATGTTGTAAGTCAGCTAGGTTGGGGTATGGTTTGAATGTTGCGTGAAATAGGCGTGGCTGTGGTGTAGCTATGGCAATACATAGAAAGCTGATTTCTCTTGCCTTATTTCCTGCCCTGTGCCTGCGGATGCTTGAACTTCGAATACAACCGACAACGTCCTTCCACGATAAAGTGCAGCAACCTCCGACGGCAGTGTCAGGCGTATAGGCAGCGATCCAATGCCAACGGCTGGCACTTCAAATTGCGCGTCCGAAGAAATGCGCAGATTGGGAATACCGCTCACGCTTACGGTAAAGCGCTGTTTCTCTTCCAGGCCGTTCATGATCTGCATGCGGTACACATTCTCGATTTCACCTTGCCCAACTTCGCGGGCTAGGGAACCTCGGTCCTTAATGATGTCCACGGAGAAACTCTTGCGTGTCACCAAGCTGAACGTGAAGACACTGCACACCAGGCAAAGCAACGTGCAGTAAATCCATACACGTGGTCGACTGATCCGTTTGATGATCTGCTGGGCGCTAAGCTGCTGCATGATCCCATTGCCCGACGTATAGCGGATCAGTCCTTTGGGATAGTCCATTTTCTCCATGACCTGGTCGCAGACGTCGATGCAAGCAGCACAAGCTATGCATTCGTTTTGTAGGCCTTTACGTATGTCGATACCGGTTGGACAAACCTGCACACACAGTGTGCAATCAATGCAGTCACCTAGTCCAAGTGCTGCTGGATCAGCACCCCGAGCGCGTGAACCGCGGCTCTCTCCGCGCTGCTCGTCATAGGCAATCACCATAGAGTCCATGTCAATGAGCGCACTCTGAATGCGAGCATAGGGACACATGTGCTTGCAGATCTGCTCCCGCATGAAACCAGCGTTGCCGTACGTGGCCAAACCATAAAAAGACACCCAGAACCATTCCCAGGATGAGAAAGTAGCGTTCGATAGCTCAGACAGCATGCCTCGTATGGAGGAAAAATATCCTACAAACGTTAGTCCGGTAATGAGCGCGATGCCCATCCAGACGAGTTGCTTGGAAACCTTGCGCGCCATCTTGTTTACGCCCCAAGGGGCGCTATCCAGCCGCATGCGCGCTTGACGATCCCCTTCGGTATGACGTTCCACCCATAGGAAGATTTCGGTATATACCGTCTGCGGGCAGGCGTAACCGCACCACAATCGCCCGGCAATGGCCGTAAAGAAAAACAAGACCAGTGCAGCAATGATCAGCAACACGGCCAGATAGATGAAGTCCTGTGGATGCAGTACCAACCCAAGGACATAGAAGCGCCGTTCAGCCAGATCGAACAGAACTGCTTGCCTACCATTCCACTGTAGCCATGGCAGCCCATAAAAAACAATCTGCGTCACCCACACCATCACCCAGCGCAGGCGAGCAAATTGTCCACTCACAGAGCGTGGATAGACCTTCTCAGTCTTCTCGTACAACGAGAACTCTGACGAATCCTTACCACCCGATTTCACAGGCTGGATCTGAATGACTTTTCTAGTTACCACTTCACTTGACATCGTCAATCAACCTGCAGCTTTCAGCAGTTCATCCGCATGATCCACAGCACGCAGACTTTCCTGGAGCTTGAGCGGATGCTTCGAAGTGGCTAAACAGAATGTTGTTTTCCAGGTGAATGTGGTTGATCAGGTCATCGTGCAATTGTGCAATCCCGGCGTAAAGTGCACGCCAGGTATTGCAGGCGCCTTGCGGTGGGCTGGCGTTATTGCAAAGATGCATCAATTGCTCCAGCATCTCCCCGTGCTGGGTGTGCTCTGCGCGCATTACGCCTATGGGTTGCGACACAAAGGGATTTCCACCGGCTTTGAACATGGGAAACAGGATGTTCTCTTCCTTCATCATGTGGGAGAGCAAGTCCTGCTCAGCTTCCTCCAACAAGTCTGCTAAGCCGGTCGGCACGAGTGGATGGTCGCGATGTACAGCCTCTACACGCCGTGCCATACGGATCAGCTCAGGCAATTGCTCGCGATGCACTGCGTGGTAGCGCTCCAAGATATGGTCGATGAGGGTCTCAGGGCTTTCATGTTCTACCGGCTCGTCGGTACGCTGAATCACTGCTAACTCACGCATCACCGCCACCACGTCCAAGCCCTTTTCAGACGCGGCCTGCGCCAAACTCACTTGACCTCCACAACAGAAATCGAGCTTGTGGCGGCGAAAAATGGCGGTGGCTCCTGGTATTTGGACGGCGATGTGACCTATGGCTTGTTGATCATCGAGGACATAAGCCTCAGGCTGGGCGTTTTGCAAGTGGGCGTTCATGGGTAGGGTCCTTATAAAGATTCATTTCACATGAATGTATTCTATACGATATGATTCATGTGAAATGAATCTTTATTCAATGACTGCAACACCATGCAACTGACCCAGTGGACCGACTTCTCCTTGCGCGTGCTCATGTACTGCGCAGCATGGGAGCACCGTGAGCTGCCGGTAACAATCACCGAGATTGCAGGCAGCCACGGAATCTCACGCAGCCATCTGACAAAAGTTGTTCACCAGTTAGGCGCGCATGGCCTGTTGGAGACCACGCGCGGGCGTGGGGGCGGCATGCGTCTGTGCAAGCCGGCAGCAGAGATCAATGTCGGGGCGGTGGTGCGTCAGACTGAGACGGATTTCGCCATGGTCGAGTGTTTTAACGCGCAAACCAATCAATGCTGTTTGAGCCCCCAGTGCCGCCTCAAGGGTGTGCTGCACCAGGCGACCAATAGCTTTCTTGCGGTACTCGATGGTGTAACCCTGGCAGACTTGGTTGCACCTGCGGCCAATCGGGCGAAAACCAGCAAAATGGCCATGCCCGTCTCCACTAAAGCCAAGACAGCAGACGACAAGAAGTCCTAGGCGCTCACGCCCGTGGGACTGCCTCGGACATCGCAAGCCGTTTATACAGTGCGGCCAACATATCGGATTGGGTCACGATGCCAACCACCTTGCGGCCGGCATCGACCACGGGAATATGTGCCAACCCTTTATCCGATACGCGAGCAATCAGTTGCGCGACGGGCGTTTGCGGTGTCGCTGTAAAAACATCGGATGTCATGATCTGCCCGACCACCTCAGCCTTCTCGGAAGTGAGACCGGGCGTTCGGCGCAGAAAGCCTTGCAAACGCACCGCCAGTCCGGCCGCGGACGTGTCATCCATCTGTCGCAAGAAATCTGCAACGGTCGCGATGCCAATCAGATTTCCAAACGCATCCACCACTGGCAAGGACTTGATCTTATGCAAGCGCAGGAGGTTCCAGGCCTTTTCCAGATCGGTATCAAAATGCACGGTCATCACATCGCGGGACATGATGTCAGCGCAAGTCAGTCCCACATGGCGTCCAAATGCGTGGTCCACGGCCAGGTTATATATTTCCACCAATTCGTCTTCCTGCACGTCCACAAAGGTATCCAGCGTGGCCACTGCACTGGCAAGGTCTTCATGGGCCAGGCCAATGCGGCGCAAGGGCGCCTCGTCCTGGGTACGGTGCAGACTGGGCGCGGTAGCTTGGGCATGGTAAGGATAAGGTCGACGCAGGATGAAGTTGCTGATCAGCATCGTGGACCCCAAGGCAATCCCGATATTGAGAACCACCTGTCCCGCAAGCTGCGTCATGCCTGAACCGGAATGCGGCCCATCCAGAACAATCAGCAAAGCTATCGCAGCACCAGGCGGATGAATGCAATGAAATCGAACCATAAACCAGATGCTGGCTGCGATTGCCACGGTGACGGCGAGCTGTATCGGAGCGAGCCAATGCACACAGAAAAAACCAACCAGACAGCAAATCAAATAGCTGCCCACGACTGGCCAGGGTTGTGCAACGGGGCTGTGTGGCTGCACATAAAGAATCACCATCGTTGCGGCCAAAGGCGTAATAACCCAGTGACCGCTGCCATTTACCGCGTGCAAGAATATCGAACACAGGCCCATGCCCAGAAGTGCCCCCAGTGCTGCACGCCAGCGCTCGGAGGTAAAAAGGGTATGGATACGGTTCAATGCTTGCATAAATATTCTCTTATTCGGACCATGGTACTGCTGCGTGGCTAAACTTTGCACATGGACTACGCCACTATCAAACTGCTGCACCAATCCTCGGTCGCGCTCTCCGGCTTGGGTTTCGCTGTGCGGGGCATTGCCTCTTTGCGTGGGGCGCAATGGACGCAGAGCCGGTTGGCAAAGAGTTTGCCGCATGTCGTGGACAGCGTTCTGCTGCTATCCGCCGTGACCTTGGCAGCCATGCTGCACCTCAACCCTGCACATGCGCCATGGCTGATGGCCAAGTTACTGGGCTTGCTGCTCTACATCGGCTTGGGCATAGTGGCACTTCGTCCACGTTTTGGATGGAAGACCCGTGCCACTGCATGGGTACTGGCCCTGGTCGTACTGGCATGGATTGCGACGGTCGCTGTGTTGAAAAATCCCTGGGGGTTTATTGCCATCCTGCTGCAAGCCAGCGCCTGATCAATATCGGGTGAAGATTTCCCAGACCAAATTCCCCTTTTGCTTTTCCAGTGCGCCTGAACGCTACTGAACCGAGCCTCTACTTCATCGGTGACCGGCATAAAGAGCGGTCTAACCGGGTCTCCGGCCCTGAGAAGTGCTAGGCTGTTGGTGAACTCGTTGACCAAGTCAGCAACGGCCTTCTCTGAATGCTTCGATTGTGCGGTGCTGTTGAGTCTCCATATCTGCATCCGCATCCGTCCAGCCTCATTGACAGCCGCCGCCCCACCTTCGAGCTGCCAGGTGACCCATAGGGTTAGCCCAATGGAAAGCAATGCTACGAACAGAAGCACAGCGCCAATGGTGACAAGTTTAGTGGAGAGTGAGTGCTGCTTTTGCATGACCATAGACTAACCGGCGCCACATCATGATTCAAGCGCATCAAGTGATTACTACCAATGAGGTACCTCTGATAGTACCGAAGATTTATGTAAAAAGTTGGGCCTTGCCGGAATGTGCCAAAACGGTGTATCCATCCGGAATGGCAACATGACACGTGCCACGAACGGCTTCAAACGGTAGTTGCCTCCGATTCAATTCCTTTGAACATTTGAAACTTCAAAAACATGGACTGAGACAGGCAAGACTTTGAATCCATATGGACTACCTGTCTGCACACTGAAGCACGATTGGGAATAACAGAGTGGTGTGGTGATTCAGTCAGATATCAAGCGGATGGCCGCAAACCATAACTGACGGCATCCTGCTTGTGCGCAGACGAACAGACTGACTTGCAACCCGGATAGCAAAATCCGTTCACCGGCACAGTGCTATTAGCGCTGCTACCACTTGAAAGGTTTAGAGGAAACAAAGTTTGGATACGATTTACAGCCCTGCAAAAGATGTAATAGTGATGAGTCATGAAGCCGGTCATGACAGTGCTCATCACTTCCGAAGAGCAGCAAGGCACGGGCAAGAAGCTGAGCGCTTATTCCGAATGGGAGACGATCGGCAGGCGGCGATGCATGCCAGCATTTCACGCAAGCATACTGCTGCTGCCATGGAGCTCGACAAGACACCGAAGCATGGATCGCGTCCCATCTCCTGACACCACAATCATCTCCTGGCTTCACAGAGATCGCGTCACCACTCATTGCCTCTTGATCGAATTTTGCATCTTGAGTCTTTGCCAATGTGGCGCTGGAAACTCCCACAGTAGACGCCTTCATGGAAGATTTGGTTGCCCATTAGAAGGCCCACATTACCGAGCATGGCAGCTCCCACTTCCCAGTCGGATGCATGCATGAAGGGTTCCAACTAGGCAGTTGGGTATCTCACCAGAGAGGAATTCTGGAGGCGATGTTGCCCACGCTGCGATCTCGTCTTGAAGCTAGTACCTGTTGGGTCTGGAACCGCACAAAAACTGCTTTGTAGTGCACAAAATGGTCAACAGGCCTGATGAACTTCGCAAAAAGCAATATCTTGATCGAGCGACTGCATTCCGCGAAATCGGATGTCAGCTATTCCATTTCAATGGAGTTTCCAGCTTTTTGTGGAACGGCAGCAAACAGCCCAAAGCGGGTCTACGTTTCGGGCCTTGAATTCCATTCCTCAGAGGAGAAATCCGCTCGTTTTACCTTTTCGAGGGGATGGGCTCATTTAGCCACAATGCACATGCATAGCTCTTCAACCGTTCTGGATATGGTCCAGAGCGGACGCTGCAATCTGGGATTCGCCATGGTGCCCGTTCAGGCGACGAGGCATGGCAATAGTGAGACCCTTGTTTCGGCCAAGATGGTTGGAGTGATTCCTGTGGGGCATCGACTGGCGATCCGCAAGGTCCTGAACCCGGAAGATTTCGAGGGAGAAAGCTTCATCTCCATGGCGCCGCTGATGGAAACACGCATGAAGATCGACTCCTTGATGCTTTCCTACGGCGTGAACAGAAGGATCAATGTCGAAACGCAAATCTCGTCAGTCGTGATCCGATTAGTCGAAGCTGGCGCAGGAATTTCCATTATCGATCCGCTTACGGCCACTGGCTACACCGGTGACCAAGTCAGGTTCATCCCCTTCAAGCCAGACATCGTGACCGATTACTCGATGGTCATCTCACCGCGAAATTCCTCGACCCTGGTTCTCAAGCCCTTCATCGACCACGCGCGGCGTGAGATCCGCAAGATGGTGCCCACGCATCTGATCGTCCGAGGTTGAGTAGCAACTCTTAGCGAAATTGCGTGAGTATCAGCTTGCTGAGAGGGGCTGCGCGGTTCAAGCTTTTGGTGGTTTCTTTGGTTAACAACAGCGCGTATTCGACCACCAAGAGTGCGGTAGCGATCGATTTGCCGACACTTGAGGGAGGCGCAATCTGAAATGAGCGTTCAGTGGCATTGCATGCTTTGCGGAGACCACACAACGAATTCGAAGTAGAGGAACTGCTCAGCAAAATAAGTATGCCTAATAGTGCGGCCGGCGCACCCTGAAAAACAGATGAATGAACCTAAACTTTTCTCGGCCCTTCGAGAAACGTCTTAGTGCCCCGTTCATCACCAGAATTAGGAGACATGTTCATGAGCACGCTGCATACCTTTAAATCTGTCCGTCGCCGCAAACTCGCCTTGACCGCATTGGCCCTGCTGGCCAGCGCGCCCGTTGTCCAAGCTCAGTCGTCAGGCAGCTACCCCAACCGGCCAATCCGCCTGGTGGTTGGCTATCCACCGGGGGGCTCCTCTGATGCCACCGCGCGCTTGCAGGGCGCAGCGTTAAGCATCAAGCTGGGTCAGCCAGTCATCATCGACAACAAGCCAGGGGCCAACACCGCGATCGCAGCGCAGTACGCCAAGACCCAGCCGGCCGATGGCTACACCTTGCTCGCCGTGCAGTCGTCTTTTGCCATCAATCCTTCACTGCAGCAACAGAACTACAACATCTCAGACTTTGCCCCGATTGCATTGCTCGGTGCCATCCCTCTGGTGATGGTGACACCACCACAGAACACGGCCAAGACGGTCAATGAATTGGTCGCGATGGCCAAGGCCAAGCCTGGTCAGTTGTCCTACGCAAGCTATGGCGCGGGCGGCGCTGGGCACATCGCATCCGAAATGATCCTGTCCATGGCTGGCGCTGACATGGTCCACGTGCCATACCGTGGATCTGGCCCTGCGCTGGTAGATGTCATGGGCAACCAAGTGTCCATGATGCTGGCCACCGTGACGGCTGCCGTCGGCGTGGCCAAAGAGGGCAAAGTCAAACCGCTGGCTGTCACGAGTGCCAAGCGTGTGAGCGCGTTTCCTCAAGTGCCAACGGTTGCAGAGTCAGGCTTCCCCAACTATGAGCTGGTGGAGTGGGAGGCCATCCAAGCGCCTGCCAACACACCCAAAGATGTGATCGACACCTTGAACAAAGCGTTGCGCGAAGTGGTGGCTATGCCTGATGTGCGGGCGAAGATGGCCACGCTGGGCATCGAACCTGATGCCACTGCTTCGCCAGCCGAAGTCAGTGCCTTCATCCTGAAGGAGCGTGACAAGTTCAGGGGTCCCCTCGTTTTCAGTGCAATAAGTGACGAGAGCGTTCGATTTGGTGGGGTGTGCAGGCACCAACATTGAAACCACCGAAG
>ERZ795056.702-NODE-702-length-41260-cov-7.321223_pt1 | contig 41260 bp, 37 predicted proteins | sample MGYA00375140_ERZ795056 | MGnify/ENA primary metagenome ERZ795056 (study PRJEB30185, sample SAMN05720227) | activated sludge metagenome | isolation source: Anaerobic digester | place: USA | collected 2015-03-09 ...
GTCAGGCAGTTAAGCAATAACTTCAATACCTATTTCGGGATAAGTCTGCAGGTGCCGATATTCAGTGGATTCCAGGCCAGGACAAAGGTTTCATTGGCACGCCTTGAAGCAAAGAATGCAGGGTTTATAGCAGCTGATACGAGAAGACAATTGAAACAATCGGTTGATAAAGCATACCTCGACATGCAAACAGCTTTCGAAAGGCTGAACCTTCTGCAACAACAGGTAAATGAATTCAGGGAATCGTTCAGGGCAGCGGGCATCCGGTTTGAACTGGGAAGTATACACGCTGTTGAATACCTAACGGTTAAGACTAACCTCGATCGGGCTGAAGTAAACTTAAGTGTAGCCAGGTATGAATATTTACTCAGGACAAAAGTGCTGGATTTTTACCAGGGAAATATAAACTGGTGATGTATTGTAAAAAATGAGCTCCCTGTGGAAACAGGGAGCGTGATGCGATAAACTATAACCGCACATGAGAAACTAATAATAATTTTAATCGGGGTTGCAGGAACAAAATTAGGCCTTGCTTTTTTAACTATTCTGATGAGTTTACTGAAGGATGAATCTTTACAGACAGGCAATTAAAATAAACATCTGAAATAATTTCCAATCAATAAACCTGTTCATCATGCTTCGGTTATCCATTTACGAAAGTAAGGTGCTGTTAACTGGCTGATGATGATGCAATGATCACGTTCCGGTATATCAAGATCAACCTGCAGCTTTACTTTTTCATAAGGCTTGTAACATTTTACAAAATTCAGGTTAATAATGTATTGCCTGTTGGCCCTGAAAAAAATGGCGTTATCAAGTTCAGCTTCCAATTCATTGAGGGTTTTGTCTACAATGTATTTTTTCTGATGCTTATCAACCAGGTATACCATTTTATTTTCTGTATAGAACATGGCTATGTCTTCCAGTTTGATCGATATATTTTCAATTCCTTTTTTAACGATCAAACGGGTTTTCTTTTTGGGATTTGTGAATTCAAGCAGGTTCTTCAATGATTGATCATGCCTGATGAAATGATCTTCCAGCATTTTGTATTTCCAAAGTGCCTGGCTAAGTTCTTCTTTCCCAACCGGCTTTAGCAGGTAGTCGATTCCATTGTTTTCAAATGCGTAAAGCATGAACCTGTCGAACCCGGTTATGAAGATCACAGGGGTATTGATGGTCACTTCCCTGAAAATGTCAAATGAAAGTCCATCTCCAAGTTGTACATCGCTGAATATAATATCCGTTTTATTTCCGGATTTGAAGTATTCAATACTTTCTTTAACACTTGTTAGTACGGCATCTATTGCAACTTCATAGCCTGTATTCTTCAATGAATCAAGCAGGTTTTGTTGTGCGATGTGTTCGTCTTCAATGATGATTGCGTGTATCATAAGGATCTGTTTATTTGGTTATGATGGGCAGTTTTACAACGAAACGGTTCTCGAAAAAATCATTCCGGATATTTTTCCTTGCCATCAGGAAGTATTGTGCATCCAGGTTCCTCAATCCAACTTTTGTAGAGTTTACCATCGAGGGTTTCTGCATCAATGAATTCTGAACGACCAGGTAATCTTTTTCCGATGATATGGTTATCATCAATGGTTTTTCTTTTGACAGTTCATTGTGTTTGATTGCATTTTCAACCAATATCTGCAGGGCGCATGGAATGATCAGCATTTTTCTGATCTCTGCTTCGTTTAGGTTGATCTTCCACTGTATATTGTTGTCATGCCTGATCTGTAACAGGAAAAAGTAATTTTTTATAAAATCCACTTCGTTGCTCACTGTTACGAGATCCTTACTCCTGTTGAGCAGGAAGTATTTGTACACTTCCGCCAGTTTCCTGTTAAATTGTCCCGCTTTTTCGGGATCGTGTGCAATCAGGTGTGACAATGTATTCAAAGAGTTAAAAATAAAATGCGGATCCAGTTCATTTCGCAATGCATTCATTTCCGCATGGGTTAGTTCTTCATCCAGTTGGTTCACGATCTTGTTGTCGATCTCTCTTTCCTTACTCAGGTACAATACTTCATAAACCAACGTGAAAATGATCACTGCCATGGTAGACAGGAATACAGATTCATAGATCGGATTCCAGCTAAACGGTTCGCCCGATATTTTCAACCATATCATACACAACACAGCCATCAATGCACTTCCATACAATCCCGATATGAGAGATATGGATAGGATCTTTGAAAAAGGCTTCTGGTTTACCGGGTATAATTTTCTTAGCTTCAAATGAATCCATTGACAACCCTTCCAGATACAAAATGAAACCCAAATGAAATACAAGGAAGCTCCTGTAACCTGCAAACTGTTATACCGGCTATATGTGATAATGCCCGAGGTATAGGAAATTCCAATACCCAGGAATGGTATGAACAGCATTTGCATGATTCGATCCCTGATCATAATGGTTGTTTATCGCTATTCTTTCCTGTAGTTACCGAAGTAGTTGGTTAAAGCAGTCCCGCAAAAGCAATACGGGTATTATTATATTATCAATGACATCAGCATGGATTCATTAGCTGCAACATTCATATAATGATTGACATAAAAATGACAAATGGTATTCATATAGAATAAATGGTCAGTATCCGGTTTGGATTGAATATTCATTTAATACGGGTGTCAGATTTTTACAAGAGGGCTTTGTAATCATTACTGGTGGCCGATTTTAGCGATCAATGTTCCGCTTTTTATTTCAAACTCCTTTTTTAATGTTTCAGTTTATTGTTTTCATATTCCGGTAAGTTAACGTTCCGGATAAAACAGCAATCCTGCAAATTGTATGTCTATGTAAGTAATCATCCGTGATTTATTTTCTCATTATAAATTTTATCAGAATGGAGAACAGTCTACCAAAAAGCAACAAGCTGCTTAAAGCAATGCTTGGACTTATTTTTATTTTATTCAGCTTGCCGGCATTGGTCTTTGCACAGGGTCGAACCATCAGCGGTAAGGTGACAGATGCCAATGGACCTTTGGCTAATGTATCGGTTACCATTAAAGGAACTACAACCGGTACGTCAACAGGAAAAGATGGATATTATTCCATCAACCTGCCAACGGGGGCAAAACAAGTTGAGTTCAGTATCCTGAACTATGAAACACAAACGGTAACGATTAGGGGCAGTAATGACATCTCACCAACTATGGTTGCAGCAGGATCAAAAGTGCTGGAAGAAGTTGTATTGACCGGTATCAACCGGGTGAGGAAGTCTAAATTCTCTGGCGCATCCAATAAGATAGCTGCAAGGGATATTGAAAACAAACCGGTAGGTTCGTTCGACCAGTTATTGCAGGGAAGAGCACCTGGCGTATTGGCCTTAACCGGTAGCGGGCAACCGGGAACGTCGTCTGCGATCATCATTCGCGGCCAGAATTCCATTTCGGGTGGAAGCACGCCGTTATATATAGTAGATGGTATCCCCGTAGAAGCTTCTGTGTTCCAGGGATTCAACAGCAATGACTTTGCTTCCGTTGACATCTTTCGGGATGCGGCTACGCAGGCATTATATGGATCGCGTGGATCTGCAGGTGTTATTGTAGTCACCACCAAACGTGGTTCGGCAGGAAGATTCAAGCTTTCTTATGCAACACAATTTGGTATAAAGGAAAAGCCAACTTTCGCTTTCAAACCAATGACCACGCAGCAATTGTTAGAAGCGCAGCATGATTATGGTTCCATTGTGGGTGGTGCAACCAATAACAACGACAACATTCCGGGCTGGTTCCTTTCAAAAGACAATCCACGCTATGGTACCTTAACCCCGGCTGACCAGGCATTGGCCGATCGTGCGCTTGATTCTATCTCCCGGATAAATACCAATTGGTATGATGAATTTTATCGCAGGGGAACTTTTAGTAATCATGAACTGAGTTTTTCAGGCGGCACAGGCAAGGCCAGGTTTTACAGCAGCCTTGGCATTTATAAAGAGGAAGGGATCATCAAACCTTCTGATATGAAAAGAGTGACATTCAGAAACAATATTGATTTCTCTGATGATCGTTTCAGTTTTGCCATATCATCCAACATAGGGTATGTGAAACGAAATTTTGATCCTGCTTTTCCAGGTTTCATTGCGCAATTCAATTCTTTCCTGATACCTAATATCCAGGCGCCTTATTCCCAGGTACGTAACCCTGGTGGAAGCTTTGCAACGGGTGGAAACGGGGATATAGGCAATTCAAAATATGTAGCTGCTCAGTACCTCGACATAAAAAATTTAGACAAAGTTTATAATGACCAGGCAAAGGTAACCCTTGGCATTACGCTTGGATATAAAATATCTGATTACCTGTCGGCATCCATTTCTGCGGGTGCAGATTTCAGGGAAACACAAAATTCAACTTATAATAGCCGGGAAGCTTTTGTTCGAACAGCGGCAGCAGGGCAGGGAAGTCTTACCCAGCTCGCCGGTGCCCAGTCTGAAGCATTGGCCCGCTTTATCACAACCAGTGTAAGGCCATCGCTGACATTTGCAAAAACAGTCAAAGACAAACATGATTTTGAAGTAACAGCACTGAGTGAATATATACAGGAAAATTCGAAGGGAATTGGTTTTACCGGGTTTGGAATAGATCCCCGTACTCCAAACACTGCAGGTGTTATTGAGCAAGGTAATGCCGGGAACCAATTGTATTCCACCATTCCCAATGCACTTAATTCAAAATCCATGAATACGCTGGTTTCAGGATTGGGTTTGGTAAGGTACACGTATGATGGCCGATATACCATAACTGGATCGTATAGACGAGATGGTTCATCCAAACTTCCGGAAGCAACTAGGTGGGTAGGATTTTATTCCGTTGGAGGAATCTGGGAGATTACAAAGGAAAATTTTGCAAAAAACCTTAAAGCAATAAACACCTTGCGTTTAAGGGTGAGTTATGGTGGATCGGGAAATGCGAATAATTTCCCTGCAGAATATTTATACCAGTCAACATATGGTACCGGCACCTACTCTGGTTTAACCACACAGGTTCCTACCTATCCCGGCAATCCAAAAGCAAAGTGGGAAACAACCTATACGTTGAATACCGGTGTTGATTTTGAACTGTTTAGTCGTCGCGTGTATGGTGATATTAACTTGTATGATAAACGAACCAAGGATCTGTACGTCACCAGGCAATTACCTGCAGAAGCCGGAGGATTTTCTGTAGAAGTAAATTCAGGTGAATTGCAGAACAAAGGATTTGAATGGAATATCAATGCAGACCTGATTCGTAAAAAAGATTTTGGCATTACCGTATTTGCAAACGGAGGTTACAATAAAAATGAACTGCTGAGCCTGGGTGGTGAAACACCTTATGAATTTGGAACCTCGTTTCTTAAAGAAGGTCTTCCACTGGGTTCGCATTATGAAGTTAAGTGGGGAGGTGTAGACGCAGCAACAGGCCAGCCTTTATATTATGACCTTGAGGGAAAACTAACCAATGTATACAGTGCATCGAATTCGGTTTCAGACTTTGGAACATGGGAAGCGCCATGGAAAGGAGGCTTCGGAACAAATATCCGGTTTAAGGATATGGAGATTTCATTACTCTTCAGTTGGCAGCAAGGTGCGTATAAATCAGATAACCTTGAATATTTTGTTGAGAATCCGGTTGGGTTTTTGGATGGTGGATATAACCAATCAGCATCCCTTAATTTCTGGAAAAAACCAGGCGATGTGGCCTCAACCCCCAGCCCATTGTATGGTACGAATTTCAGCTCGAAACTTATTCATAAAGCTGATTTCATGAGACTGAGAGATGTTACTTTCTCCTATAACATTCCACGCAGTATGTTAGTGGGTAATAAATTTATTTCATCTGCAAGGTTCTTTGCACAGGCAACTAACCTGTTCCTATGGACGAAATGGAAAGGCATTGATCCGGAAGCAGGTGCAGTTAACATTAACCTGGGTGAATTTCCCAATCCCCGGTCATTTACTGCCGGGCTGAATGTAACTTTTTAATTCATTAAAGCAACAAAATATGAAACTTAGAAAATACAGTCTTTGTTTATTAAGCGCCGCATTATTATTCGGCAGCTGTAAAAAGGAACTGAATCAAAACGATCCTCAGTCGTTCAGCGATGAAAATGCGTTCACCACAATTGACCACGTTCAGTATGGTGTAAACGCTGCATTCGGCAGGTATTCTACTTATGCCACCGATGTATATAAAAATGCACTTACTTCCGATGAAGCCAAGATTGGCGCCGACAATGCAGGCTCAGGTGCGCTCACTTACCGTTACCAATATGGTTCTGATAATACAACGGGTAATGATGTAATTGCAGGTTACTATGGATACTATTCGCTGATCGACCAGGTGAATAGGGTATTACCAAATGTTGATAAAGTAACCGGGGGTACCGAAGGACGTAAAAGTGAATTGAAGGGCCAGTTACTTGGATTAAGGGGCATTGCACATTTTGGATTGCTACAGGCTTTCTGCAAAAATTACAATCCATCAGATCCTTTGGGAGTTGCTATTATGACTGAATTTAATGCTGCGGCTAAGCCTTCCCGTAATACTATGGGAGAAGTGATGGCCCAGATTCAGGCCGACCTGGATTCGGCAAAAAATCTCCTGCCACTTGTTACATCTACCAACTTCAGCGATACCGTGTTCAACAGGTTGAATGTAGCTGCATACCAGGCAAGGATCGCATTGTACAGGGGAGATTTTGATGCGGCTGTTAGTTATAGCAGCGAGGTCATTAATTCGGGTATCAAGCCTTTGGTGAGTGGCGGGGAGTATGCAGGGATCTGGATCGATAACAATACAAATGAATCCCTTTTCCGCATCCGTTTTCTTCAAAGTGTTGGTATTGGCGGATTGTGGACCGGTTCTGGTAACAGTATTACCATTGCCCCATCTGATAAATTATTTAATTCATATACCGCCGGAGATGTTCGCCTGGCCAGTTTTATAGGTACCAATGCAGCCGGTAATCATTATGTAAATAAGCATTATGCATCAAGCCGTGGAGCGAGGATCGTGGATTTGAAAGCCTGTCGTACTGCTGAAATGTACCTGATCAGGGCTGAAGCCTATGCCAGGAAATCATCGCCAGACCTCGCTGCCGGAGCGGCTGACCTGAATTTTCTCAGGAGCAAAAGGATTACAGGTTACGTGGACGAAACCTTTACCAATACCACTCAACTCTTTAATGCGGTATTGTTTGAAAGATTCAAAGAACTGTGTTTTGAAGGTTTCCGTTTTTATGATCTGAAACGAAACAACCTCCCTGTTGAACGGAGCAGCACGGATGCAAGTTCGCAATGGCAGACATTGCCTGCTAATTCACACCTGTTCGTATACCCGATACCGAGAGATGCCATTCTCGCTAATCCGAATACCATTCAGAATAGTGGATATTAAATACTTCATGCAAAACAATTAATACATCATCTACAAAATATTTTTATGAAATTAATTAACCGATTATACCTGCTCGCATTCGTAGGTTGCCTGTTATTGTTCGTTGGATGTAAGAAATCAGATGATTTCGTTTTGCCACCGTCACAGGCACATTTCGACGGAGCTAAAGACCAGGCTTATGCTGTGCGTAGCGCTACGGTAGAACCATTTAAAATAGAAGTTGGTACAACCGATGTAGCATCCGTTGACAGAACGGTAAGCTTTACCATCAGTTCACCAACAGGTGCTGCTGCGGGTACCCAGTACCGTATTGATGGAGGTAATACCATTACCATTCCTGCGGGAAAAGCCACGGCATTCATTTCCATCCAGGGATTATACAGTGGATTTCCTGTAGGAAGAGTAGATACTTTAATACTAAGCCTGTCTACTCCGTCTATTGACCCCGCAGGATTTTCGGATACCGTGCGCCTGGCTATCGGAGATATCTGTGTAGAAGGAGTTGGTTTTGTGTTGGGTGACCTGGATGGTACATACGCCAATACAACGGAAACTTTTGGTACCAGTCCATACGGGCCATATACCACATCAATCCTGTCAATTACTTCAACCGGTGCAACATCAGCCATAATTGAAGTAGCGAATATCTGGGATAATGGCTGGGGCCCTATTTCATTTAACATAGACTGGTCTGATCCTGCTGCATTGAGAACAGATGTTGTTCCCCAGGCGGCTGTACCAGGCAGCAATGCCGGTGATATCAATGCCACTTATGCAGGGCAAACAATCGCTGTTAGGGCTCATCCCACCGGGGGACCTGGTACATTTTCAACATGCAACAATACATTTTCCCTGAAAATGCAGTTAGGCGTAACCGGTGTTGGTTATTTTGGATCCGTATACACAGTGAACCTGGCTAGGTAGATTTTGTTTTGGAATATGGTAAGTTTGAAAGGATACAGGCCCTTCGGGATGCCGTATCCTTTCTTTTTATGACATAAATCAATGAACAGTATTATGCAGATCAGGATTAAACCGACGACATATGGATATTTTTATGGTTAAATATGTCTTATGTCGATGGATAGTCAATTGCTTCAAAAGTATAATATCCCGGTTCCGCGGTATACCAGTTACCCACCTGTGCCATATTGGGATGACAGCATTGATGTAGACCAATGGAAATCGGTATTCAGCAGCCAGGTTGCGAAGGGCAACCGGGAAGATGGGATCAGCCTCTATATTCATTTGCCTTTTTGTGAATCGCTGTGCAGTTATTGCGGATGCAATAAAAAGATCACAACGAATCATTCGGTAGAAGATGTTTATATCGATGCCTTGTTAAAAGAATGGGACATGTATCTTTCGCTGATGAATGAATGGCCTGTCATCAGGGAGCTGCATTTGGGCGGAGGTACACCTACATTTTTTTCTGCAGCAAATCTTGAAAAATTATTATCGGGGATTTTTAGTAAAGCGATGATCCATCCGCAGCATGAATTCAGTTTCGAAGGACATCCAAACAATACAACTTTGCTGCAATTGCAAACCTTATACAGGCTTGGTTTCAGGAGGGTAAGTTATGGTGTGCAGGACATGGATCCGGAAGTGCAACGCGTCATCAGCCGTATTCAACCAATAGAGAATGTACAAACAGCCGTAGAGAATGCCCGGCAGGCAGGCTATCATTCAGTAAACTTTGACCTGATTTATGGGTTGCCCCTGCAAACAGCCGATACCATGCGCAGGACAATTGAACAAACGATCGCATTGAAGCCAGACAGGATCGCATTTTATAGTTATGCCCATGTGCCGTGGACAAGTCGTGGGCAAAGGTTATTCGATGAAAAGGATCTTCCTTCCACAGGCGAAAAAATGAAATTATACCAGCTTGGAAAAGATATGTTTACAGCTAAGGGTTACCGTGAGATAGGAATGGATCACTTTGCTCTACCCAACGAGGACCTGTACATTGCGAAACAGGAAGGCCGGTTGCATCGTAATTTCATGGGTTATACAACTCAACACACTTCAATGCTTATTGGCTTGGGTGTTTCCAGTATCAGTGATGCCGGTTCCGCCTATGCGCAGAATGAAAAGACCCTGCACAATTATTATGCTGCTATTGACAAAAATGAATTTCCCTTGACCAAGGGTTATTTTTTAACAACCGAAGATATTCACTGCAAAAACTATATCCTCGATATTATTTGTAAAGGAAATACCGTATTCAATAAGGAAGACATTCCCATGTTAAAGAAATATAGTTTCCCTGAATTGACAAGCCTTGAAGCAGATGGACTTATCCAGTGGTCGGAACGGGGTTTGCAATTGACCGTAACTGGTGATCATTTTGTAAGGAATGTTTGCAGTGCTTTTGACATGTTTCTCCAACAGAAAAAACTCGCCGGAGAAAAGCCGAAATTCAGCAAGGCTGTTTGATGCAAATCATCTTAAGTGTTTACTTTTTCCAGGTAAGTTGATACAAAGCAACCCTGAAAACATGATCAAAGCCGCACCAAATAACATTTCATTAATACCAGGAACCAGGATATAACTTAAGGCACTCACACCTTGTGTCATTAATAAAATTTCATTGATTAAGATTCCGCCGGTAAAAATAATGAGCCCGGTTTTCACGATCACAGAAAGCGGTATTAATTTTTCAGCGAAGATATACCCGATCAGGAAGAGACTTATTACGCCCAGCAATACCAGGTGCAGGTACCCGATAACGATAGGTCTGAAACCGAAAGCCAGGTCGCTCAGGGAAGGAACGACCGATCCTAATTGAAGGAGCAGTTTCACCGTAAGGGCTATAGCAGAAAGTAATAAGATGTTTTTAGCTATCCTTGGCGCCTTGCCCATTATTTCCTTGTGCTTATTTTTCAGTAACCAGATCAATTTTACCAAAGCCAATACCTGCATGATTGCAGCGGCAATAACGATGATATATAACCAAACAGGAAGTTTCATCCATAAAGTAGACAATAAATAGGCAGGTACCAATGCCCAGGCAAATAACCTGAATATCTCCTTAAGTTTTACATCGGGTATGCCCGAGTGCAGCAGGTTGGCAGTGAGGAGTCCCATGCAACCGAAAAAGAACCATCCATTATATTGAAAATGCAGGTAAAAATATTCAGCCGCCAGGTAAGCGTTTTGATTACTGATCCGATTTACCATCATAAAGGCGAGTGCGAATGCTCCGAGAGAAGATAATGCATTGAATAGAACAGCTCCTTTAAACCACCGGGCCGCCGTGTCTTTTATCATTAATTTATTCAGGTCTTTCCAGTACTTTACTCCAAAAACATACGATACAAACACCGACAAAGTTGAAATAACAATTGATACAGGTCCATAGCCTTCTATTGGAAAGGCGATAAGCATTCCATAGGCTGTTAATAGGTTTGCATATAATAACCATTTGTACCTGGAAAAAGCTGCATCATCTTTTTTAATGTGTAAGTATCCAACCAGTAATGTCATCAGCACCTGGGTGATCCAGCCGGCAAAAGCAAAATGTGAATGGCCGTGGAGTAAATGTTTTTGTTGTATGAAAGGTAAATAAAAAGCAATTTTATACCGGAGTATCACACCAATCAGCGCAACGATCATTAGATTGAGTAATGCAATTCTGATCCATCGTTGTTGTGAAAAATTCATGGATTTCATTTCAGCAAAGTAATCAAGACCCATGGCTACTGGCTATGATTTGAGTCATAAACTAGCAATATATTTTGCCCTTGTTGATCACCAGCTGTCCCTTGTCGTGCATGCTCCGTATAGTTCGTATAACAGTTTCAACCCGAAGTCCCGTCATATCGGCAATTTGTTGCCTGGTGAGTTTTAGCATATTGCAATCGGTGCAGATGTTTTTTTTGTTGCTTTTGAAATAATGCAGGAGGGTAGAAATACTGTGTTCAGGATTGTGCTGGGCCATCTCTTTCAAAATGAAGAATTTGAAACGTAACCTTTTTGAGAGTAACCGGCTGAATGAAAAATGGATATCCTGGTTTTCTTTCAGCAATTCATGAAAAGTGGATTTATGTAATCGAAGGATAACAGAATCTGTGTTGGCAATGGCTGTTGCAGCATAAGGCTCATCATCAAATAAAGGGAGTTCTCCAAAACAATCCCCGGGTTCGATCAGGATCTGTAAAAATTCTTTCCCATCATCATTGATGTTGACCCATCTTACTGCGCCACTGATAAGTTGGTAATAAAAATTAGCGGGCGATCCTTCCTGGAATATATACTCACCAGCCGACACTTTTTTATAAGCAGCACCCCAGGTAAGTAATGTATCAATGTCGATCATCATATGGTCATTATTAATGGTAAAGAGCTAAAATATTACGATGACCTATTACTGCCAATGATGTAACATAGTACAATGTATGATTTTAATCATACGCTGGCATGGTTATTAATATGATTTACGGAATGATCTGTGTATCAATATGATACTGTAGGGAGAAGCAGATTGCTTTTAGCTGAATATAACCATTATGTAATTTATGACTGCACGCATAAAATTCAAATGTGCTACAGAGTAATGTTGTGGTATTAAATTTCATTATAAAACATAAAGTATGAAAAAATTAGCATTCATTTTAGTCTTAGCTGTATTTGCTGCCTCTTGTGGCGGAAATAATGATACAAGTAATGCGAATGAACCTACTGCACCTGCCGATACCAAAACAACAGAAAACGGCAATCCTTCTTATGATCCTAAAAGAGGCGAAGGAAAATTCACTAAAGTGGAAGTCGGCGAAAGTCTTGATGTGGCGAAAGCCACGAATGGCGAGAAAGTGTATAGTGTGAAATGCAGTGGTTGCCATAAGCTTAGCGAAGAAAGGCTGGTAGGTCCGGGATGGAAAGGTGTAACGGTAAGGCATACCCCGGAATGGATTATGAATTTTTCCACCAATACAGATGCCATGTTGAATAAGGATCCCAAGGCACAGGCTCAACTTGAAATTTGCCTCGTTAGAATGCCCAACCAAAACCTAAGCGATGATGATGCCAGGAACCTGTATGAATTCATGCGGAAAGTAGACGGTGCAAAATAGCTCTACTGTCCTTCCACTTCAGCATTTAATGCTATAACAATGCCTGCTGAAGAACCATCAAAAGAATACTCTATAATCCTTAATAAATAATGATATGAAAAAGTACAGATTACCATACGCCGGGATACTCATCCTTGCTGTTGTTTTCACCATAAATGCCTGTAAGCCAAAAAATGCCGGGGATGCCGTAAGCGGTGATGCTGCTGCTAAATCTTATGTGGCACCGGGTAAATACGATGCATTTTATAATTTTGTTTCCGGTGGCTTTAGCGGCCAATTAAGCGTCTATGGCTTACCGTCTGGAAGGTTACTCCGTGTTATTCCTGTTTTTTCAGTAGATCCTGAAAAAGGTTGGGGATATAGTGAAGAAACCAAACCTATGCTGAATACTTCCCATGGCATTGTTCCCTGGGATGATCTTCACCATACCGAAATGTCGCAAACCAATGGAGAGATCGATGGCCGTTGGGTTTTTGGCAATGCCAATAATACACCTCGTGTGGCCAGGATCGATCTGAGTACGTTTCGTACTGCGGAGATCATTGAACTGCCAAACAGTGCGGGTAATCACTCTTCACCTTTCATAACCGAAAATACAGAATATGTTGTTGCGGGTACCCGTTTCAGTGTACCGCCGGATGATGTAAATGGTGATATCAGCATCAACACATACAAACAAAATTTTAAAGGAACCCTTAGTTTTATCAGTGTTGATAAAAATGACGGGAATATGGATATTGCTTTCCAGATTCAATGCCCAGGTGTGAATTTTGATCTGAGCCATGCCGGTAAAGGAAAATCACATGGCTGGTTTTTCTTCTCCTGCTATAATACCGAACAGGCCAATACGTTGCTGGAAGTGAACGCTTCGCAAAAAGATAAAGATTTTATCATGGCCGTTAACTGGAAAAAAGCGGAAGAATACCTAAAAGCCGGAAAGGGAAGAAAACAACCGGTGAAATATGCACACAATAAATATGATGAAAAAACTCATACGGCTACTTCTGAAATTAAAACAGAAGTCATTGTACTCGATGCCAAAGAATTGAAAGACATATGTTACATGATTCCTTGTCCGAAATCACCGCATGGTTGTGATGTGGATCCAACAGGCGAATATATCGTGGGTAGTGGTAAACTGGCCGCATTGATACCGGTATTCAGTTTTGATAAATTGCAAAAAGCCATTGCTGCAAAAGACTTTATTGGTGATTATGATGGTATTCCCGTTGTTAAGTATGAATCTGCTTTATATGGTGAAGTGAAGAAGCCTGGTCTTGGTCCTTTGCATACCGAGTTTGATGGTAAAGGCAACGCTTATACGTCGTTCTTTGTTTCTTCTGAAGTGGTAAAATGGAATATTAAAGATCTGAAAGTGCTCGACAGGGTGCCTACTTATTATTCTGTTGGCCATCTTTGTATACCAGGTGGCGATAGTAAAAAACCAAATCCAAAATACCTGATCGCTTATAATAAAATTACCAAAGACCGTTATCTGCCTACAGGACCAGAGTTATCTCAAAGCGCACAATTGTACGACATCAGCGGAGATAAGATGCAACTGATCCTCGATTTTCCTACTATCGGTGAGCCACATTATGCACAGGCAGTGGCTGCGGATGTGATAAAGAATAAATCGGTGAAATTCTTTAAACTCGAAGATAATAAACATGCTTTTGTAGCCAATGGAGAAAGTACCACTAAGGTAGTACGGGAAGGAAATAACGTACATGTATACATGACAGCTATACGTTCGCATCTTACGCCCGATAATATTGAGGGCATCAAAATGGGTGACCAGGTTTATTTCCACGTGACCAATATTGAACAGGACTGGGATGTACCACATGGCTTTGCTATCAAAGGCGCTGCCAATGCAGAATTGCTGATCATGCCTGGAGAAACGCAAACACTGAAATGGTCGCCAGACCGTACCGGTATCTTCCCGATGTATTGCACTGATTTCTGCAGTGCATTGCACCAGGAAATGTCGGGATATATTAGGATATCCCCTGCTGGTAGTAATGTTCCATTATTATTCAGTACCGGTACTAACCTGCCGTCATCTGATTCAGCTAATAAAAAATAACGATCACAAATGGCTGCTGCTGTACAGGCGGCAGCCATTTAATACTTAAGAAAAATTTTGATTCAATACATTTTCTAAATCTTAGAACTTATGGAGCAGAAAAGAATACAAACGTGGGCAAGAATACTCCTGTTCTTATGTGGATTGGCTTTGATCGCTGTTTTGTTTGTTCCGATTTGGCGTATAGACCTGGATGCACCCCAATACCCGGAAGGCCTGAGGCTACTCATTTTTGCAGATAACCTTGGAGGTAATGTAGATATTATCAATGGTCTCAACCACTATATTGGCATGAAAACCCTGCACGCCAGTGATTTTATAGAGTTCACTGTGTTAAAATATATTATCATCTTTTTTGCTTTGGCATTTTGTATTACATCTGTAATAGGGAAACGAAAATTTCTCTACTTACTGTTTATTCTATTTGTTGCATTTGGCGTATTGGCCATGGTCGATTTTTGGCGATGGGAGTACAACTATGGTCATAACCTTGATCCCAATGCTGCCATCATTGTTCCTGGAATGGCCTATCAACCACCATTGATAGGGTTTAAACAGCTATTGAACTTTGGCGCCTATTCGGTGCCTGATATTGGCGGATGGATATTTGTAGCTGTTGGCGCAATCATACTCATGCTGGTAATTGTTGAATGGAGAGCAGCCAGGAATTCTGTAAAAAGCAAACCTGTAATGGCAATGATCATAAGCCTTTCAATGCTCGCTTTATCATCCTGTGCTCAGAAACCGAAACCCATTCATTATGGATCTGATCAATGTAGTTTTTGCAAGATGACGATCAGTGATAATCGTTTTGGCGCTCAGCTGATCACCTCTAAAGGTAAAATTTACAACTTCGACGATATTCATTGCCTGCAAACTTACCTTGAAGCTGAGGCTTCAAACCTTTCAGGAAAAGAACGCATTTATTTTACCAATTTCAGTTCAGATCATTCATTGATCTATTCAAAGGACGCTTTCCTGCTGAAATCGCCTGAACTTAAGAGCCCCATGGGTGGAAATATTGCAGCCTTTAACCAACAGGATAGTTTGCAGAAAATGAAGGATTTTTATCATGGCAGTAACATTAACTGGATTGATATCAAACCCAAATGAAATACCTGGTTTATATATTCGCTGGTTTATTTATGACATTGCATGTTTCTGCGAGGGTGATTCAGGTAGGATCATCACATACGGTGCATACCATCCAGGAAGCGCTGCGTGTAGCCATAAACGGTGATAGTATCATTGTGTATGGAGGCAATTATCGTGAGAAGAATATTTCCATTACAAAAAGTATAACGCTTATTGGAAAAAACTTTCCTGTTTTGGATGGAGAACATTTATACGAGATCATATCAATCCGGGCACCTTTTGTAACGATCGAAGGTTTTAAGATTGTTCATTCAGGTGTATCAAGTATTGAAGATTTTGCCGGCATCAAGATCTGTAATGTACCTCACGCGATCATCCGGAATAATATTTTGGATGATACTTTTTTTGGTATTTATTCTCAATACGGAATGCAGGGCCTGATCGAGAACAACAGGCTTCGGGCATACGGCAAACAGGAGCAGCAAAGCGGTAACGGTATTCATTGCTGGAAAAGCGATCGTATGCGCATCATCGGCAATTCTATCATCGGTCACCGGGATGGGATCTATTTTGAATTTGTAACAAATTCGGTGATATGGAAAAATCATTCTGAAAAGAACATACGGTACGGATTGCATTTTATGTTTTCAAATACAGATGCATATATTTCAAACCAGTTCATCAACAATGGGGCCGGGGTTGCGGTGATGTTTTCTCACCATGTAAAGATGTATGATAATTCATTTAATGATAATACAGGTGATGGATCTTATGGCCTGTTGCTGAAGGAGATCAATGACGGCTATTTATTGAATAACCGTTTCAACGGTAATACCATCGGCATTTATTTTGAAGGTGCCAACCGGTTGCAGGTAGAAAAAAATATTTTTAAGAACAATGGCTGGGCTATTAAGATGCAGGCTAACTGCATGGATATTTCTGTTTTTTCGAATAATTTTTATTCAAATACATTTGATGTTGCCACCAACGGAAGCCTTGTGCTGAATTCATTCAACGGGAATTATTGGGATAAGTATGAAGGGTACGACCTCGATAAAGATAAGAAAGGTGATGTACCGTATCACCCTGTAAGCCTCTATGCCATGATCGTTGAACAGAATCCTACGGCTATGATCCTGTTCAGGAGTTTTATGGCTACGCTGCTCGACAAAACCGAGAAGCTTGTGCCTAGTGTAACCCCCGACCAGTTAAAAGACAATCTTCCCCTGATGAAACCCTTTCCGCTATGATCATCGCCAACAACGTTACCAAAAAATTCGGGAAACTTACCGCCCTTGACAATGTTTCTGTCAGTTGCAGTTCGGGCGAGTGTATTGCCCTGATAGGACCTAACGGTAGTGGTAAAACGACATTTATCAAATGCGTATTGGGCATGGTAGTTTGTGACAGTGGCTTCATCACCTTCAATGATAAGAATATTGCCCGGGACTGGACATACCGGAGTCATATCGGATATATGCCACAGATCGGCCGATATCCTGATAACATGACCATCGGCCAGGTATTTACGATGATGAGTGATATAAGAGGAAAGGGAACGTATACAACAGACGATGAACTCATTCGAAACTTTGGATTGGATGCGTTACTTGATAAAAGAATGAGCAACCTTTCAGGGGGAACAAGGCAAAAGGTAAGCGCAGCACTGGCATTCCTATTCAGCCCGGATGTGTTGATATTGGATGAACCTACTGCCGGGCTTGATCCGGTGTCGTCTGAAATCCTTAAGGAGAAGATCATTTTAGAAAAGGGGAAAGGAAAACTGGTAATGATCACGTCTCATATTCTCAGTGAATTGGATGATCTTGTTTCACAGGTGATCTATATGCAGGATGGTAAACTTTGTTTTCATAAATCCATTGAAGCACTGAAAAATGAAACGGGAGAAGCAAAGCTTTCGAAAGCCATTGCAAATGTTATGCTTCAAAAAACGAGCAGATGAAAAAGATTATAAAATATGTAATCATAGATATTTTACGAAACAGGATCGTATTGGCATATATGTTGTTCTTGTTGCTGATATCTGTGAGTGTGTTCAACCTTGAAGACAATTCTGCCAAAGGATTGTTAAGCCTGCTAAATGTTATTCTCATCATTGTGCCGTTGGTCAGCATACTTTTTTCTACCATTTATATGTATAACAGTTCCGAGTTCCTGGAACTGCTTACAAGCCAGCCGTTACAAAGGAAAACGATCTGGCTGAGTTTGTTTACCGGGTTATCTGTTTCACTTTCTGTTGCATTTTTAATTGGGGCTGGAGTTCCGATTTTAATTTTTGAAGCCACTGCTACAGGATTCATGATGCTGGCTGTCGGATTGATATTATCGGTGATCTTTGTCGCCATTTCAATGCTGGCTGCCGTTAAAACAAGGGATAAGGCGAGGGGCATTGGTGTTGCCATCCTGTTGTGGCTGTATTTTTCTGTTTTGTTTGATGGATTGGTGCTCTTCATTTTGTTTCAATTTGCTGATTATCCACTCGAACAGCTAATGGTTGGCATGAGCGCTTTAAACCCGATCGATCTCGGAAGGATACTGGTCTTATTACAACTCGATATGTCTGCTTTGCTTGGATATACCGGCGCCGTGTTTAAAAATTTCTTTGGCTCGCAGGCCGGTCTGCTTCCGGCTTTTGCGGTATTGCTAACGTGGATATTCCTGCCGCTCTGGTTTTCTTTAAGAAAATTTAACCGGAAAGATCTTTAATTTATTTACAAAAAAGTATTCCCCGATATGAAACGTTACGATTCATTGTCTCCATTATCACGAGATCACCATCCTGCTTTGATACTTGCCCGTTTGCTGAGAAGTGATGCTCCTGCTTACAAAGATCTTCCAACACAGCCTAATGACAAAGCAGTATATGCAATGCAATTTTATCAAGGAGAACTCTGCAGCCATTTTGAAAAGGAAGAAAGCTTATTAGAAAAATGCAGGCATGTTAATCAGCAGGTGGATATACTGATCAAAGAAATATTTGAAGAACACAAGGTCCTCAGCAAAGCGTTTTTATCGTTAACTGATCAAACAAACCAGGATGAAGCAAATGATCAACTGGGTAAACTCCTGGAGGCGCACATCAGGAAAGAAGAGCGTGTGTTGTTTCCATTGTTGCAGGAATATTTTTCTGATGAGGAAATAAAGCAATTCATTTGACATCATCCTGAAATGCACCGCCATGAAAAATGACATCACTTCAAAAGAGGATATTAAATTATTGGTCGATCGCTTTTATGAAAAAGTAATAGCCGATCCTCAATTAGGGCATATTTTCACAGATGTGTTTAAAGTGCATTGGGAAAAACACCTGCCAGTGATGTACGACTTTTGGGATAATGCTATATTTTTTACCGGAACCTATCATGGAAACCCTATGAAGGTTCATGCCCACGTGAACAGGATTTTTCCTTTACAACCAGCCGATTTTGAACAATGGCTTTTATTATTTTTTGCAACACTGGATGAATTATTTGAAGGCCCGAAAGCCTTGCTGGCCAAGGAAAGAAGTGCCAGTATTGCCAAAGTGATGCAATTAAAGCTACTGCAGCAGGAAACAAAAAATGCCAATCCAATGGATTAGCATTTCATGGTTTTTTAGGGAAATTTATTTAGAAGCTGGTGGCGGTAGTAATACAGTATTGATCACATGAATGATCCCGTTAGAAGCAGGTATAGAGGCAACGATCTCTGCGGTTTCATTTACAAAGATCTTTCCATCTTTTTTAGTAATGCGGATATTGCCGCCATTTACCTGCCCAATAATTTGTCCGTCTTGTAATGCATCTGCTTTAAACACGCCAACGGATACATGGTATTGTAAAATGTCTGCTAGGTCTTCTTTCTTTTCAGGTTTCAGTAAACCGTCAACCGTTCCGGCAGGAAGTTTGTCAAATGCTGCATTTGTTGGTGCAAATACCGTGAATGGTCCGGCGTTACTCAATGCATCTACCAGTTCGGCGGCTTTAACGGCTGTTACTAGCGTCGTGTGATCCTTACTTCCCATGGCAACCTGCACCACATTTTTTGCGGAAAGATCATCTTTTACACCAGACTGTCCGGTTTGGGTTGTTTCGGCTGTTGATTCTGTTACTGCAGTAGTGGTTTCCGTTTTATTGGCATTGCATGCAGCCATTAACAAGAGCATGCATCCTGCAATGTTTAGTTTAAGTTTATTTTTCATAACATGTTTTTTCTGTTAAAAATTAATGCATGAAAACTAAACCGTGATGCTTTAATATTTTATGATTGCAATCACAAAAGGAGAAATCAATTAAATAAAAAATACTATTATTTTGAATAGAGGCTGTTTGTTGCTTTATAAATTAACGGCAACTGCATCATTGAATATAAACGGTGTCCCGCAGGAAGCTATCTTCTGTTTCCCAAAAATTGAGGTAATATGTGCCTGGCTGAGATGCGGTAAAAGTATAGGTTACCTGCATGGTGGCTGCCAGCAGGGTGCACATACAACCCTTGTATGTTGCATTTACTTCAATGAATCGTTCATTGCCGCTGATGGTTTCTTTAAGTTCACTTGATTGCCAACAGCCATTACCGGTTATATAGGAAACATTGAGGTTAAGAGGTTGATTCACCTGGCCGGTATGTGTGCCCGTTACTGCTACTACCGGGCAAGGCAATACGCTTATGCAATTATCTTCTTTTTTTGTACAGCCTGCCATTATTATTACCAGTAGCAAGCAAAAAAGGAAATATTTATATTGTATGACGTTTTGCATATGATGCATTTCAATGAAGAAAGGTAAACAAATTTACCTGTTTACCTTTCTGTACTAACCATTTGTTTTCATTAAATGATGCAATTCCAGTTATTGATATCCGGTGCAATACCTGTCCTGATCTTTTCTAATTGATCCTTCAGCCTGTATAAAAAATGATCTTCGGTGTATTCCGGCAGATCAAAATCTGTTCCATCGATCTGTATGGTCCTGATCGGTGCAACGACTGCTGCGGTACCGGCTCCAAATGCGCCGGTGATGCGCTGTTCAAGGAAAGCTGTTTTTAATTCGTCAACTGAAAGTTGTCTTTCTACTGTCGGGTATCCCATGTCATGAGCCAATGTTAATAAACTGTCGCGGGTTACGCCATCAAGGATTGAATCCGACAATTTAGGTGTGATGAGCTTTTGATCGATCACAAACATTACATTCATCATGCCGGATTCTTCAATGTAAGCATGTTCATTGGCATCTGTCCATAATACCTGGTCATAACCTTCTTCTCTTGCCTGCCGGGTGGGCAGAAACGCAGCTCCATAATTGCCACCGCATTTTGCAAAGCCGGTGCCGCCCCTTGCAGCTCTTGAGTACGTTCTTTCCACTTTAACTTTAATGGGTTCGGCATAGAGTGAAGGAACGGGGCCGGAGAAAATGATAAACCTGTATTCATCTGATATTTTTACACCAAACCGTGCTTCTGTGGCAATCATAAAAGGCCTCAGGTATAAAGAGGCTCCCGGCTGGTTAGGTACCCACTCCTTATCCAGGTCGATAAGCCTTGTCAATCCTTCGATAAAGATTTCCCTGGGGATAACCGCCATGCATAGCCGCTCCAGCGAGCGTACAAATCTTTCATAATGCCTGTCGATCCTGAATATATTGATGCGTCCATCGGCCATACGAAATGCTTTCATGCCTTCAAATACTGTTTGTCCATAATGCAAGGCCAGGGTTGAAGGGCTTAAAGATAAATTTGTATAGGGCAGAATTTTAGGTTCCTGCCAGGCACCATTGGCATAATCGCATACCATCATATGATCGGATACGTATTTGCCAAATTCGAGGTTGTTGAAATCAACTTCATCGATGCGGGAATGTTTTGTTTTGTGTACGGTGATGTCTGCAATTAGTTCCATGTTTCAATATTTAAAATGGTAAAATGTTATGGAGTGAATACATGTTATTGGGTAGAAATTGATTTGATCAATGGTTCCTTCGGGATCTTTTTTTCGTTTATAGCTATGGTCATTTTTACATTCGCTCTTTCATACACTCCATTTTCAACGGCTATATGCCTGAAGCCCAGTTTTTCGTATAGCTTTATTGCCCCGGCATTCTTAGTATTAGAGTATAGGATCACTTCAGTTGCACCCAATGCGAGGGCCTTTTCGAAACTTGCCAGACTAAGTGCTTCTGCGATTCCTTTTCTCCTGAATAAGGTATCTACCGCCATCTTGGTAAATTCATATGTATGTTCATCCACTTTTCGTAACCCAACGGTGCCGGCTACCTGCTTGTTATACAAGGCCATCAGTATGGCGCCTCCTGGTTCAATGATGGCTTTTTCGGGATTGGCAAGTACGTACTCATCAACTGGTTCCATTGTGAATAACTCTTCTATCCACTGCCGGTTAAAGTGTTCAAAATAATGTTGATGCCATGGTTCAAAATCAACAATTTCTATCATCGCTTTTGTTTTTTATATTCAAAATTTACCAGGTACACCCCACCAAGGGTGATGAGCGTACCCGATATCATATGTGCATTCAATTGCTCGCTTAATAATAACCAGCCAAATGCAACCGCCACAATGGGATTGATGTATGCATATAGAGATGCCTGGGTGGCCGGCAGTTTTTTAATGGCATACATATAGGCCGAATAAGCCAGTATGGAACCAAATATAATGAGGTAAGCGAGGGCATACCAGGATGAATTTCCTGTATCGGCGAGGTTGGCATATTTACCTGATGCGAAGCAAACGATCAGCATAACGGTACCGGCTATCAGCATCTGAAATCCCACACCAAACAAAACTCCGATGGATAATCGTTGACCGGAAGTATAAACGGTTCCGAATGACCACGCGATGGTTGAAAAGAATGCCATGATGATGCCGGTGATGAAAGTTGGATTGCCAAGCTGACCGATGTAATCATAAAATATAGTAACGATACCTGCAAAGCCTAATAGCAATCCAATCAGCATCCAGCGGGTGATGCGGGCCGTTTTCGAAAGCCAGATGCTGAAGAGGGTTACAAATAGTGGAACCAGGGCAGCAATGATCGCGGCCAGGCCACTGCTGATATATTCCAGCGACCAGGTGAGCAAACCATTTGCCACGCATAATAACAATATTCCCTGTACAGAAATTTTCTTCAGGTCGGCTATCGTCGGCAATGTATATCCTTTGAGGATGAAAAATCCTACCATAAGTAAACCAGAGGTGAATTGCCTTACTCCCGCAACAAATAATCCCGGCATGTGTTGTGTTCCGATCTTTGATGCAATGTATGTTGTGCCCCAGAAGAAGCTTACCAATGCCAATGCAAAATATCCTTGCCTCAATTCACTTTTCATAATTCCGGTTTAAAAATGATTGTACAAAATTTGTTCATTTATTTTGTAAAAAACAGATTCAGATTTAGTAATTTTGGCTAGATCAGATTTTTTAACACCAGGGTTATTTAGCTATTTGCTACCTGGCTTAAATGAACATAACATGAAAAAGAACCTGCTCAATTCAGATGATCATCTCTACCTGCAAGTGGCAGATGGACTTGAGAAAATGATCGCGGAAGAAGTGCTTCGCATTGGTGATAAACTGCCTTCGGTTCGGGTGTTGAGCGAAGAGTATGGCATCAGCATGGGAACTGCCTTCCAGGCTTATTACCACCTGGAGGGAAGGGGACTGATAGAGTCAAGACCCAAATCGGGTTATTACGTACGGTTCAATCATCGCCGTTTTCCTAAATTACCTAGCCCCGTGCAGCCAGATACCCTATCCCACGACGTTAGTGTTAAAGAAATGATCGCATCTATATATCGTGATATTGTTGCTTCTGATGTTATCAACTTTGCATTGGCCGTTCCGGATGCTTCATTGTTGCCAACAGCCAAGATTAACAAGTCGGTTGTTTATGCGTTGCGGAATACTGCTGATCATTGTATTAATTATGAACACACACAGGGTAATGTTGAATTACGTCAGCAAATTGCAAAACTTGCATTCAACTGGGGTGGAAAAATTAAAACTGATGAAGTAGTTGTTACTTCGGGATGCCTCGAAGCCATCACACTTTGTTTAAAAGCGGTTACAGATCACGGTGATACAGTGGCTGTAGAATGCCCAAATTATTTTGGAGTGTACCAGGCAGTAGAAAGCCTTGGTTTAAAAGTCGTGGAGATCCCGGCCGATCCGGTTACCGGGCTCGATCTTGATTGTCTGCAGAAAACAATCAAAAAATATGATATCAAGGCCTGCTTGTGTGTCCCCAATTTCAACAATCCACTGGGAAGTTGCATGCCGGATGAAAACAAAAAGAAGCTGGTTGAGATCATCACGAAACATAATATTCCATTAATAGAAGATGATATTTATGGTGAATTGTATTTTGGAAAAAAACGGCCACATACCTGTAAATATTATGATACCAAGGGTTTGGTGATGCACTGTTCTTCATTGTCTAAATCACTGGCACCCGGTTACCGCATCGGTTGGTGTATGCCGGGTAAATTCTTTGAGCAGGTGAAACATCTTAAACGAATACAGAATATCAGCAGTCCAACTTTAACACAGGCGGCTATGGCACATTTTTTAAAGAATGGCCGCTATGAATACCATCTTAAAAATCTTCGTAAAGCATTGCATACACAGAGTATGCGTTATGTGCAGGCGATCATCGAGTATTTTCCATCCGATACAAAAGTTTCCCGGCCGCATGGCGGTTTTACCCTTTGGTTAGAGCTGAATAAAAAAGTGAATTGTTTTGCCTTGCGCAATGAAGCAATGAAACATAAAATATCTTTTGTTCCCGGGAAAATCTTTTCGGCGAGCTGCAATTATTCGAATTGCATGCGCATTAGTTTTGGAAAACCATGGACGGAAGACATGGATTATGGCCTGATGATGTTAGGGAAATTGATCGCTAAAATGAGCCGGTAGTTTTACTCTGCCATGAGGGTTTGGAAATGTTCAAGGAATTGTCCAACGTGATATCCATCCATGAGTCCATGATGAACATGTACAGAAAAGGGCATGGTCCTTATTCCGTTTTCAAGTGTTATTTTACCTACCGATATTTTTGGAATACTGTCTCTGAAAGCAAAACTTCGGGCGTGTGATACTGATGTGAATTTGATCCATGGAATAGAAGAAAAATGTATGATGTTTTCTCCTGATACAGCAGGTATGAGCCCCTTGCTTTGCTGAACCTGGTCAATAACTTTTTGTGCTTCTTTTTTAAAGAGGTTGATATCTTCAATATAATCGATGTAAGCAAATCCAAATGTTCCGTCGGGCCGGTTGATCGTTGGCGATGCATTCACCCGCTCGTATACACAAACCTCTTCTTCGCATATGCGATACCGGAATGGTTCAATATGATTGCATGCCACAAGCGTTTTGTGAAGGTAATACAGGAAAAACGGGATGTTCTTTTCCCTTGCAGTTTCATATCCTTTGGTACAATCAATATTTACACTTACCCCGAAAAATGGCTCTTCAAACTGTTTAAAAAAAAGAAAATGGTCTTTCCTGTGCCAAGTTTCGAGGTTGAGTTTTTTCATCATGACAGCAAGTACGGTAAAATTTTTCTAATTTCTGATACCTGTAAATAATTTGGCTGGGTAACGGCTTGCGGCACATGCTCATGAGCCCAGGTGGTATGATAGGGTACATGAATGCCCAACCCGCCCAAGTCCAGCACAGGTAAAACATCAGATTTAATGGAGTTGCCGATCATGACAAATTCTGAAGGTTTTATATCAAGATGCTTTATCAGTTTGGCATAATCAGCTTCCTGCTTATCGCTCATGATCTCTATGTGGTGAAAGTAATTTTCAAGTCCCGATTTCTTCAGCTTCCTTTCCTGGTCAAGCAAGTCACCCTTTGTAGCAACTACAAGTTTGTATTTTCCTGAGAGCGCATCCAGCACTTCTTTTACGCCATCCAAAAGTTCAACAGGTTTTTCAAGTAGTTCTTTGCCGTATTCAATGGCTTTTACAATAATCTCTGGATTCAATGTATTGCCCGAAACAGATAATGCTGTTTCAATCATACTCAGCATGAATCCTTTTACACCATATCCATACAAGGATAAATTTTGTATTTCGGTTTTAAACAGTTCTTTCGAAATGCTATGTCCAGGCATAAAATCTTCCAGCAAAGCACAGAATTTTTCCTCGGCTTCTTTAAAATAGGGTTCATTAACCCATAAGGTATCATCGGCATCAAATGCGATCACTTTGGCATGCTTCATGTTCAATAAATAGTCGGGATAAAAAATAGTATTTTCCGCCAGGATTCTATTCATTGGCGAAGTGTATTAACAAAGATGTTTGTTCGGCTAATTCCTGATAAAAAATTTAATGCCGTTATGGTATTGAATCTGGGCACCGGTTTTGATCTTGCCCCTGGGATATTCTTTGCTGTCGAATTGTGAGAAATAAGTAAAATTATTTCCGGCAATGCTTTTGATCTTACCTGCAAATGCTTTTTCTGCAAAGGATGGAAAATAATCAATATTGGTTGCACCAACCGATCTTAACTTTCCTTTGAGAGCTTCATTGTCGAAAGAAGAATTCCAGGCGAATTCAAAATTTCCGATCTTCTTTACATTGCCTTTAAAAGCCGCATCATCAAAATTCTGGTAATAATCAATAATGGTAGTACCAATGCTCCTTAATTTTCCACGCAGCGATTCAATGTCGTAAGACGCATAATAGGTAAGCGCCGTCATGCCAATGTATTTTATCTTTCCGCGAAAAGCTTCATTGTCGGTACTTCTGAAATATTCAACACGCCCGGTATATTCATCCAGTTTATCTTCATAAATCTGAACTTCCCTGCCTGCATAACGGTTAACACCCCATTTTACAATGCTGCCATCTTTGCTTACATTGATGATCACCGCTTCGGGTAATTCAAAAGAGATCACTTCCAGGTTTCCATTATCGGCAAAAGTTAATTTGGCCAGCCGCTGTGCGAAACCGTTAGCAAAAAGGAAACCGGCAATTGTAAATAATAGTAGCTTTTTCATATCGATCCATTTATCAAAGTTCAAGGTTAGATGCCTTTTGTTCACCGGTTGTTACCGGTTTTGAAACAATTCAAGGTACAAATTATTTCGGGAAAAATACAAGGCTTCTGTAATACAGGTATGGTTTTCATACCTTAAAAGCTTTCATTTGTTTGTTAGATAAGGCCCTGGTCTTATTGTTTAATCCCTGATTGATAATAAACCGCTAAAATGTTTACTGCTTGATTTATAAAACGATTGAATGATTAATTTTAACAACTTTATTTACATCAGCCAAATTTTTGAACCATTATGACGAAATCTGAGATAAAGTTTTTAGCCGGCCCGCAAAACCGTTGGAAGGAATTCAAATTTGCAGTTAGTGTATTGATGGAATTCATCAAAGGATTCAGAACATTGCATTTTGTAGGGCCCTGTGTAACGGTGTTTGGCTCGGCCCGGTTCGACGAAAATCATCCTTCTTATAAAAGTACCCGGCAGCTTTCTGCCGAGATCGCCAGGCTGGGATTTACCATTATGACCGGCGGCGGACCGGGTATCATGGAAGCGGCCAACCGGGGCGCAAAGGATGTAGGTGGGCGAAGCGTTGGTTGTAATATTGTATTACCTCATGAACAAATGCACAATCCATACCTGGATAAATGGGTAAGCATCAAATATTTTTTCGTTCGCAAAACCCTGCTCATCAAATATTCTTATGCATTCGTGGTGATGCCGGGTGGTTTTGGCACGTTAGATGAATATTTTGAGGCGCTCACACTCATACAAACCAAGATGCTCAGTGAATTTCCCATTATTATTTTCGACATTGCATATCACAAAGATCTGCTCGAACATATAGAAAGAATGAAGGAAAGGGGAACCATCTCGCCCGAAGACCTTAAGCTTTGCCTGTTCACCGATTCCATTGAAGAAGCGGTGCAGCATATTCAACTAAATTCTATTAAAAAATTCGGACTCAAACCCGCCACTCCCCGAAGGCGCTCCTGGTGGCTCTTTGAGCAAAAATATTAGGCTGGTAACCTTTCGCACAACCTGATAAACATCAGTTTCTGTTTTGATAGCCATCATGCAATACTGCGCTTGCAGATGATAGTTTTGGCCATCAAAATACAACGTTATCAGCCAGACAAAAAATACAATCCCAGCCTGTTATCATTGTGGTGACCAATGCGATAGTCCAGTTTGGGATGCCGAAAAGCCATTCTGCTGCATGGGATGCAAGCAGGTTTACCTTCTGCTCGATGAAAACAACCTTTGCAGCTATTATCAATTTGATAAAAACCCCGGGATAAAAGTGAAGGGCAAGTTCGTGAGCGAACGCTTTGCCTACCTTGAAGATGAATCGGTGATCGATAAGCTGGTTCAGTTCAGAAGCGAAACCCAGATCAATGTAAGCTTTTCATTGCCCCAGATGCATTGTGCTTCCTGCATTTACCTGCTCGAAAATCTCCACCGGATCGACGCAGGGGTTATTTCTTCCCAGGCTAATTTTCAAAAGAAAGAAGTATTTATAAGCTTTAATCCAACCCTTATTTCCCTGAGAAAAGTGGTGGAATTGCTATCTTTTATAGGCTATGAACCCTTTATCAGCCTGCAGGATACTAAAGAAAAACCAGCATCTTCGTTTAACCGTAAGCGTATATTCCGCCTGGGAGTGGCAGGATTCTGTTTTTCCAATATCATGATGCTCAGTTTCCCGGAATATTTTTCGGGCGGACATATAGAACAAGACGGTTTGAAGGAAACTTTTAACTGGATCATTTTCGGGTTATCGTTACCGGTTTTGTTTTATGCAGCATCTTCATTTTTCGTTTCTGCCTGGAAAGGGCTAAGGCAGAAAGACATCAACATCGATGTACCCATTACCCTGGCCATCGTTATTACTTTCGGCAGGAGTTATTACGAGATAATCAGTGGCACAGGTGCCGGTTACCTCGATTCCGGCACGGGTATCATTTTTTTTATGTTGATCGGGCGATGGTTCCAGGATAAAACCTACGATTCACTGGCATTCGACCGCGATTACCATGCTTATTTTCCACTAGGCGTTACCGTTTTACGCAATGCGGTGGAAGAAAATATCCCGGCAACCAAATTGTTGAAAGGAGATATCATCATTGTGCGTCACGAAGAAATGATCCCTGCTGATGCAGTGCTCATCAGCGGAGATGCCTGCGTGGATTATAGTTTCGTAAGTGGTGAAAATGCACCGGTTTCAAAACATTCCGGTGACCTTTTATATGCCGGAGGCAAACAGACCGGTTCGGCCATCAAGTTACAGGTAGTGAAGGAAGCTTCACAAAGCTATATCACCCGCTTATGGAATAACCAGGCTTTTTCAAAAGACATCAATGCAAGTAACTCCTTCATTCATCCATGGAGCCGCTATTTTACCGCGGCCTTATTTACCGTAGCCATTTCGGCGGCTATATACTGGTATTATGTTAATCCGGCCAATTTGTGGCCTGCGGTAACAGCTGTGCTTATTGTGGCTTGTCCTTGCTCGTTGCTGCTTTCAGCCACTTTTACATTTGGAAATATGCTGCGCATTTTCGGCAGGCAGAAATTATATTTAAAGAACGCACAGGTGATAGAATCGTTGGCAGGAATTGATACCATTGTTTTCGACAAAACCGGTACCATCACTCAAAATAATACGTCCGATGTAAGTTATACCGGCAAGCAACTCAGCGAATGGGATAAGTCGCTGGTGAAAAATGCAGCTTCTCATTCGTCGCATCACCTCAGTAAACTGGTAGGATCTTCCCTGCATGTGCCGGTTGAAAAGGACCAGGAGTTGCAATATTTCAAAGAGTATGCCGGCAGGGGCATTGATGCCACCGTAGATCATGTGCAGGTAAAACTGGGTGCTGCAGAATTCATCAACGAAAGAGAAGAAAATTCAAAAGCATTTTCGGGTTCCAGGGTATATGTAATGATAGATCAGAAGCGTAAAGGTTTTTTTGAGATACAGAATAAATATCGTGATGGCTTTACCTCGGTTGTTGATAAACTGCAGGGTGCGGGGTACGACCTTCATGTTTTATCCGGAGACAACGATAGCGAGAAAATGAATCTCGAACGCATATTTCATGGTAAGTTATCACTTCATTTCAATTGTACACCACAGGATAAACTCGATTATATCAAAAACCTGCAGGCATCGGGTAAAAAGGTATTGATGATCGGCGACGGTTTGAATGATGCCGGTGCGCTCATGCAGTCGGATGCGGGCATTGCCGTTAGCGATCATGCTGCCAGGTTTACGCCGGCCTGTGATGCCATCATTGATGGTAATTCGGTACAGAAGCTATTCCGGTTCCTTCAATTTGCCAAAGCAGGAAAACACGTGGTTACCGCCAGTTTCATCTTATCCATCTTATACAATTTCGTGGGATTATCATTTGCGGTACAGGCAACCTTATCGCCGATGGTAGCTGCCATCCTGATGCCGGCAAGCAGTATCAGCATTGTATTGCTGGTAAGTTTCCTTAGTTCGTTGGTAGCCAGGCGTAAAGGCCTTTAATGATATGATTTATGTCATATTTTCTTTTGATTGACCTCATTTCTGAGGAGAAGGTCCCCGACTAATTTTGAAAATCTTTAAAAAAACACATTGAGCGCACTTTTCATCCTTATCGGCATCAGCATCTTAGTGGCAGGTAGCTTCCTTGCCGCTTTTTTATGGAGCGTTGCAAAAGGGCAGTTTGACGATGATTATACGCCTTCAGTAAGAATGCTTTTCGACAATGAACTCACGCAAGGACAATCTGAATCACCAATAAAAATAACCAAAACAAAAAAAGAGAAATGCAGGTAGAAAAATTTTATTACGACAATAGAACGGTAAAAAACTTCGCATATGCAACATTGCTATGGGGGGCCGTTGGTATGCTGGTAGGGTTGTGGGCTTCACTGCAACTTGTGTTCCCGTCATTAAATATTACCCAATATGGGTCTTTCGGGCGTTTACGTCCATTGCACACCAATGCAGTGATCTTCGCCTTTGTTGGAAACGGCATATTCATGGGTGTGTACTATTCTTTACAAAGACTTTGTAAGGCCAGGATGTTCAGTGATACGCTGAGCAAGATACATTTCTGGGGATGGCAGCTCATTATTGTAGCCGCCGCCGTAACCTTACCTCTTGGACTTACACAAGGCGCTGAGTATGCAGAATTGATCTGGCCGATCGACATTGCGATCACCATCATCTGGGTGGTTTTTGGCTGGAACATGTTCGGCACCATTATCAAAAGAAGAGAGAAGCATTTGTATGTTGCCATCTGGTTCTATATCGCCACATTTGTAACCGTTGCGGTATTGCACCTGGTACGTTCGGGCGAACTTCCTTATAGCTGGTTGAAAAGCTATAGCTTTTATGCAGGTGTTCAGGATGCATTGGTACAATGGTGGTATGGTCACAACGCGGTGGCATTCTTCTTAACCACGCCTTACCTCGGCCTGATGTATTACTTCATGCCAAAAGCGGCTAACCGTCCGGTTTATTCCTATAAACTTTCGATCATTCACTTCTGGGCATTGATCTTCCTGTATATCTGGGCTGGTCCGCATCACCTGTTGTATACTGCGCTTCCAAACTGGGCACAGTCACTCGGTGTTGTATTTTCTTTCATGCTCATCTTCCCAAGCTGGGGCGGTATGATCAATGGTTTGCTCACTTTACGTGGTGCCTGGGACAGGGTAAGAGACGATGTTGTACTTAAATTCATGGTAGTGGCAGTAACCGCTTATGGTATGGCCACATTTGAAGGACCGATGCTCTCACTGAAAAGCGTAAGCGCCGTGGCTCATTATACCGACTGGATCGTGGCACACGTACACGTTGGAGCACTTGGATGGAATGGTATGCTCACCTTTGGAGTATTGTACTGGCTGATCCCACGAATCTTCGGAACTACACTTTATTCGAAAAAACTGGCGGCAAACCATTTCTGGCTGGGCACCCTGGGTATCGTATTCTATGCCGTTCCATTGTATTGGGCTGGCTTTACCCAAAGCAGCATGTGGAAGCAATTTACAGATAGCGGCCAGCTTAAATATTCTTTCCTGGAAACGGTTACTTATTTAAAACCATTTTATGCCATGCGTTCTTTCGGTGGTGCATTATACCTGGTTGGAGTATTTATTATGGTTTATAACATGGTTAAAACCGTTAAATCGGGTAAACTCATTGCCGATGAACCTGCTGAAGCACCTGCTCTTGAAAAAGAAACTGCGGATATGCATAAAGGTGAGCACTGGCATCGCTGGATAGAACGCAAACCGGTTCAGATGCTTATACTTAGCCTGGTTGTGATCCTGATCGGTGGAGTGATAGAAATTGTTCCAACTTTCATGATAAAATCAAATGTACCCACCATCAGCAGTGTAAAACCTTATACACCACTTGAATTACAGGGAAGAGATATTTATGTGAAAGAAGGCTGTTATACCTGCCATTCCCAGATGATCAGGCCTTTCCGTAGTGAAACAGAACGCTATGGTGAATACTCCAAAGCAGGCGAGTTCGTGTATGATCGTCCGTTCCAGTGGGGTAGTAAACGTATGGGTCCCGACCTGGCTCGTGAAGGTAGTGGTAACCTTAAGAAAACCGATGGATGGCATTTCCGCCATTTAAGAGAACCATCATCTATGAGTGAAGGATCTATCATGCCGGCCTATGCCTTTATGATAGAAGAAGAGATCGATACAGCTTCTACCGGTGCTAAAATAAGGGCCATGCAATCATTGGGTGTGCCTTACGAAAAAGGATTCGATAAAATAGCCAATGCTGCATTGATGGAGCAGGCTGCAACCATTACAAATAACCTGAAATCAGACAGCATCCGCATATCACCAAATAAAGAAGTGATTGCCGTCATCGCCTACCTGCAACGCCTTGGGGTAGATATCAGTAAACCACAAAATCAATAAAACGATGTTCAAATTCATAAAACAATATGTAGAAACGATGACAGGGGTTGCCATTTACCCGATCATATCGTTATTGATCTTTTTCATCTTTTTTGTTGTACTGCTGGTATATGTAAAAAAGATGGATAAAAAACGGGTGAATATTCTATCGAACATTCCCCTCGATCAAACTGAAGAACAATAAATCAACATCTTTAAAAAACAAATTATGCGATTCAATAAAAAGCTGCTGCAAATAAGTTACTTCATCATAACACTGTTTATGCTGGGAATGACTGTTTCGGCGCAAACCACAACTGCTACTACACCAACCGTTACTTCATCCAATAACCAGGTGGCGACTCTAATGATCATTATTGCTATTGTACTGGCATTCGTGATCTGGGGTATGGGCCAGGTTTTGTTTTCAATGGGAAAACTGATCCTTCAGAAAGGAAAACATACCGATAAGATACTCCCGGTTATTATGATGATGGGTTTCTCGTTAATTGGACTTGTTACCCAGGCTCAAACTGCACCCAATACAGCTGCTGTAACAGAATTGCCCAATTACGGAGGTTTATCATCTACAACTTTCTGGATGTTATTCAGCGTGATCCTGACCGAGATGATCGTGATCTTTTTCATGATGTTCTCAATCTCCAGGTTTCAGCAGGAACTCATCGTTAAGAAAGTGGATGTAAAGGGCGGACCATTGAAGAACTGGTGGTCCAACCTCGATAAAAAATTATTTACTAAAGCGGTGCCGGTTGAAAAAGAAGCCGATGTAATGCTCGATCATAATTATGATGGCATTCGTGAACTGGATAATGCACTGCCGCCATGGTGGAAGTATGGTTTTATCATCACCGTCGTGGTCGCATTTGTTTACCTGCTTAATTTTCATGTGATGGGATATGGAAAAAATCCTACCCAGGAATATGAAGCAGAAATGACGAAAGCAAAATCAGACATGGAATTGTATGCATCCAAAGTAGCTGATAAAGTGGATGAAAGCAATATTACCATGGCGGATGCTGCAGGACTCGCTGCTGCAAAAGATATCTATAATTCTACTTGTTGGACATGCCATGGTAAATTAGGAGAAGGTGGTGCTGGTCCAAACCTTACAGATGATTATTGGATTCACAAAGGGTCACTAAATGATATTTATCTCTCCATTAAACATGGTTACCCCGATAAAGGAATGCAGGCATGGGAAAAAAATTATTCTCCTAAAGAGATCAGTAACCTGGCCGGTTATATCAAAACAATGAGAGGAACTAACCCGCCAAATGGTAAAGCAGCCCAGGGTGATTTATTTGAAGAGACCGTTACAAAAGATTCAGCTGTTGCGCCAATCAAAGCAGGTAAAGATTCTTTGGTAACGATAATAAAAGATACCGTAACAGCAGTTAAGAAATAAGAGGAGCAATAACATCATGAGCGAAACACAGGAGATATTAACGCAGGAATCATTCAGGGATTCGGTTGCCACCATTTCTGCTGAAGGCAAGCGCAACTTTATCAATCCAAAGAAACCCAAGGGCAAGCTGTATAATTTACGCAGCATGTTCAGTGTTTTTTACCTGGTGGTTTTCTTCACCCTTCCTTTTATCAAAGTTCATGATGAGCCATTGCTCATGATCAATATCCTGCAACGCAAGTTCATCTTGTTTGGCATGATTTTCTGGCCACAGGATTTTTTTATTTTCGCCATCGGGCTTATTACGTTCATCGTTTTTGTAATTCTGTTTACGGTGGTATTCGGACGTATCTTTTGTGGCTGGGCCTGCCCGCAAACCATTTTCATGGAAATGGTATTTCGTAAAATAGAATACCTCATAGACGGAGATTCTACTCAACAGAAATTGTTGAAAAAGCAGGCCTGGAATGGAACGAAGATCAGGAAGCGGGTGTTGAAATTTGTCATCTTTTTTGTGTTGTCGTTCATCATTGCCAATTTCTTCCTTGCCTATATCATCAGCATGGATCAGCTGTTGAATTACATCACGCACCCTGCAGCTAATACAGGAACCCTCATCTCCCTGCTGGTATTTACATGCGTATTCTTTTTTGTTTACTGGTGGTTCAGGGAACAAGCCTGTATCGTGGTTTGTCCATATGGAAGGTTACAAGGCGTACTGCTCGATAAGAATTCAATTGTAGTTGCTTACGATTATAAAAGGGGAGAGCCAAGGGGTAAACTGGGCAGGGAAGCCACGCACAAGATTAAAGAAACTGAAGATGATTGTAAGTGCGTTGATTGCAAAGGGGATGGAGCCTGCAAGGATTTGGTAAAGAAATTTGAAGTAGTAGAACTCAAAGGTGATTGTATCGATTGCCATGCCTGTGTGAAAGTTTGTCCAACAGGTATCGACATCCGAAACGGTACCCAGCTGGAATGTGTGAACTGCACAGCCTGTATCGATGCATGTGATGCCATTATGACCAGCGTTCACAAGCCCGAAGGACTTATCCGGTATGCTTCAGAGAATAGTATCCAGGAAGGAGTTCAGCTTCGTTTTACGAGGCGTATAAAAGCATATACAGCTGTATTGTGCCTGCTGATTGCCTTGCTGGCATTCTTATTGGTCAGCAGAACCGATCTTGATGCTACCCTGATGCGTACTGCCGGCATGACCTATACGTCCTTACCTGATGGCAGGATCAGCAATCTCTATAACTTAAAACTTGCCAATAAAACGCATCTAGACATACCCGTTACCCTGAAACTGGAGAACGTGCCAGGCGAAATTCAGATGATCAAACAAGGAAAAACGATCGTAAAAAAAGAAGATTATACCAACTTCCAGTTTTTTGTAAAACTAGACAGGAATCAACTGAAAGGATGGAAGACCACATTGCAGATCGGGTTATACGATTCAACTAAAAAAATTAAAACCATAACGGCAAAATTCATCGGTCCGGAAAATTATAATTGATGAATCGGTCGTTCTAAAAATTAAAAATATGAACTGGGGATATAAAATCATGATGGTGTATGCGCTGTTTATAGCAGGTATTTTAATGCTGGTGTTTAAATCATCCTCGGAGAAGGAAGACCTGGTGACCAAAGATTACTATGAGCAGGAACTGGTATACCAGCAAAAGATAGATCAATCTAAAAGAGCAGCAGCGCTTTCTACTGGTATTAAGTATGAAGTAAGCAAGGGTTCGGTTGGCATTAAATTCCCGGCCGAGATGAAAGGAAAGGATCTGAAAGTATCTGTACTCCTGTATTGTCCTTCTGATGCAGGGAAAGATCAGCAAAAAGATTTTACTACCACGGAAGGATATGTAAGCATGCCCATTGCTGAAACTGCCAGGGGTATGTATGAATTAAAAATTGATTGGGAAGCCGATAAGGCAACCTATTATGCAGAACACAAATTTTTTGTACAATGATGAGCATTTTCATAACGGCTTTAATCATCGGCGGCCTTGGTAGCGTGCACTGCATTGGTATGTGTGGTCCGCTGGCATTTTCCCTGCCGGCTGTGAAAGAAAGTCCGCAATCGAAATTTGTATCATCATTATTGTATAACCTCGGCCGTATCTTCACCTATGCGTTACTGGGAGCTGTACTAGGTACCATTGGAACTGCATTCTCTTTTTTCGGGTTTCAGCAATGGCTATCCATCCTGCTTGGCGTTATCATCATTTTATTCATTCTCCTGCCAAAAAAATTAAAATCAGTTACCGTGAACATGCGGGTGGCTGGTATGTTTGACAAGATTCGTACTAAGTTGGGAAGTTTGTTCTTCAGGAAAAACTATCGTTCCATTTTTTTTATCGGGTTGCTCAATGGGCTGTTGCCTTGCGGGCTTGTTTATATGGCCATAGCTGCTGCCATTGCAACAGGTTCGGTAGTTAAGAGCAGTTTGTTTATGGCAGCATTCGGCATGGGAACCCTGCCCGTTATGTGGAGCATCAGTTTTTTCGGAAGTTATATAAACATGAATGTCAGAAGCAGGATTCGTAAAGCTTATCCGTACATGATGCTGATCATGGCTTGCCTGCTGATCATTCGTGGCATGGGCTTAGGTCTGCCGTTCCTGAGCCCCGCAACATCGGTAGATGTTCGTAACGGCGAAACAGTTATTCAATGCAATCAATAAATGAAATGAGGAGCTGCTGAAGCAGTTTATGTATGAAATACTTATTATTAAAAGACAACAAAGCGTTGGGTATGGCAGGAATAAAACTTTCAGGAGAGGATCATTTTTTACACGAAAATAATAGCTGGCTTCGTGCCCTGGAGTTTATTTTGCAGGAAAATGCTTATCTCAAAACAAGGCTTTCGCATGCGTTGGATTCCAATATAGGCATGAGTTTTGTTGAGAAGGCAGAACATTATCAAACGGTATTCATACAAAATGATGAACATATTAAGGATCTGCTTAAAGACATCAGGCAGCACCAGGAATTATTGAAAAATAACAAGCATGATGCAGAAGCCCGCAATGAAAAGAAATTGTTGAGAAAACAACATATGCTCCGGAATGAAATGGAAGCTTTTGAAAAGAATTTCTCAGAACTTAAAAACGAATTTAATAAATACCTGGTATCCCTGTTGTAAGAATTAGGTCAATTGAGCATGTCGGTCAGTTTCTTCTCATTAAGAATCGTGATCTTGCTTCCCTGGATCTCGATAAGCCTTTCCGATTTAAAATCACTCAGCGTTCGGATAAGCGATTCTGTAGCGGTGCCGGCAATATTCGCAAGATCTTCCCTCGACATTTGCATAGAAAATAACGCTTCTTCTTTACGGTATTTGTTTAATAAAGTGATGAGCGCATTGGCTACTCTTTTGCGTAAAGAGTTATAGGCTATATTCAGCAACTGCTGTTCTTTTTCCCTGATGTTCTTTGCCAGGAGCCTGATGAATTTATTGGTTGCTTCCCGGTTATTATGCAACAGGTGCTCAAATTCCTGGATCGGTATTTCTGCAATAACACAATCGTCAATGGCCTCTGCCGTCTCTTTATAAGTACCTCCTTCTAACAGTGCCGTATATCCGAAAAAATCTCCTTCAGTAAAAAGCCCGATGGTGAGATCCTTGCCTTCTTCGTTACTGATATAACTCTTAACTTTCCCGGTTTTTATATAGAATAATTTCTGAGGATGATTTCCCTGCACATAAATGACCTGTTTTTTCCGGTAATTGTTCTCAGGCCTGTTTTGTGTAATATCTTCCAACGCATTCATGCCGCCAAATTCACTCAGCATTTCCTGCATGCCTGCAGCATCAGCGGTATATTCTTTTTTGAGCAGGTTTATCTTTTTCAGCCGGCTTTCTACCGCGTTGAGTAATTCGATATCGGTAAATGGTTTGGTAATATAGTCATCAGCACCCATTTCCATTCCTTTCCTGAAATCACTCCGTTCCGATTTGGCCGTGAGGAAAATAAACGGGATGCCAGAAAGCGTTTCATTTTTATTGATGAGGTGCAACACCCCATACCCATCAAGCACAGGCATCATTACATCGCAAATGATAAGGTCGGGTTTTTCTTCCAGGGCTTTTTCGATCCCTTTTTTTCCATCTTCTGCCGTAGACACTTTATAGCTCGCCAGTTCCAGTATCTCTGCTGTGTTTTCCCTGATTTCCTCGTTATCTTCTATCAATAAAATATGATCTTTCATGCTAAGCTGTTTAGGGTTCTTTATTAAAGGTGATCGTGAAACTGGTGCCTTGCTCCAGTTCACTGGTAAAAGTTACCGTTCCATTCATTAATTCTGCATATTTGGCTACAATGTGCAACCCAAGGCCGGTTCCAGGTATATTGGTAGCATTGGCGGCCCGGAAAAAACGTTCAAACAAATGTTGCTGATCTTTTTCCGAAATGCCCATGCCATTATCCTGGATGCTGAGACTGATTGAATCATTTTCAACAACCGAAGATACCTGTATCAATCCGCCTTCACTTGTAAATTTAATGGCATTTGATAAAAGATTGATGAGAATGTTTCGCAACAGGGCCGCATCGAGGTTTGCTATATCGGGCCCTTCGTGGGAATAAACGATCTTCTGGCTCACTTTTGCCAGCGGTTGTATATCAGTGCACACCGTATTGATCATGTCCCGGATATTAAACAGGTCATAATGCGCTTCAATTTTTCCATCCTCAATTTTCCCGATCGAAAGGAATTCATCCAGGATGCCGGTGAGGTTATTTACCGAAGATTTAATGCGGTTGATATGTTTGTTTCGTTTTTCCTGTTCATCAGCTTCTATGTACTTGGCAAGCAGGGATGCCGATGAAAGGATCGTACTGAGTGGGGTTCTGAATTCGTGGGAGGCCATCGAAACAAACCTGCTTTTAAGATCGCTGAGCTCCTTTTCTTTATTTAATGCCTTTTTAAGTTCATCGCGTGAAATTTCAATTTCCTGTAACGCTTCTTTAAGTTGTACGGTACGGAGTTCTACTTTTTCTTCCAGTTCATCATTGAGATTTTCTATTTTCAGGTTTGTTTCCAGCAATTGTTCTTTTTGAAGGATCACCGCATTCTCAATTTCTTTTCTTTTGGTAATATCAATAACAAAAGCGATCACGTATAATTTCCCATCCAGGGAATAATGACTGAGGCTCACTTCTACCGGGAATTCAGATCCGTCCTGTTTTACGGCAAATAAGTCACGGCCAACACCCATGGTACGCCTGGCAGGCTTTTCATTAAATTTGGCCCTGTGATGATGGTGCGTTGATTCATAACGCCTCGGGATCAGTATTTCTACCGGGTTTCCAATGATCTCATTCTTATTTTCATAGCCGAATTGCAAAGCCAGCAAGCTGTTGGCCATTTCAATGATGCCCTGGTCATTGGCAACCAATATACCGAGTGATGCACACTCAAACAATGCTTCAAATCTTTCTTTTTCATGGATCATCATCCCTGCTTGATTTTTTGGTTACGAAATTAATCAATATTCAATGCCTTTTACCATTTAAAGAGGCTAAATATGTCATTCCGCCATATTAACATCCCCACTCCTGCAATGGAAGTTACTACCCCTGCCAATGTAAAAGGGGTAATTTTTTCTTTATAAAAAAAATGAGCAATTAATATGGCTGCCACAGGTACCAGGGTAAAGATCGTTTGCGCTACAGCAGCAGGTATATATTGAATGGAAATCAATGCACAACTTACAGCCAACAGGGGCCCGAATACCGTGCCGGCAACTGCGTTCTGAATAACAGGGCGTGGCTGTTTTAGTATATTCTTCCAGTTCGAAACCAATTTATTGCGAATCAACATCAGCAACAGAACAATCACAGTTGCTACAAAAAATCGCATAAACGACCCTGTTAGTGGGGGAAGATTTGCACCCGCAGCTTCCTGTAACAGGAATGCTTTTTTACTGAATACAATTCCGGCTCCATTGCAAATGGCTCCTATGATACCGAAGAGAATTCCGGAAGAAATATTTCCGTGCCCATGATCGGGTATGCGGCTACGTTCTGTTCTGCCAAGGCTCATGGTCAATACACCAACAATGGTAATGGCCATACCAGCAAGACCAACGAGATTAATTGTTTCATCCAGCAGCAAATTTCCTATCAACCAGGCGGCAGCAGGGGAAAAAGTACCGAGTGCAGTTCCATTCCTGGGACTTAAAATGGTATACATCCGGTAACTGAAATAATCACCGATGCCTAATGCCGTAATGCCCGAGAGGCCCATCCACGTCCATGCATCTACGTAAGCTGCGCTGAAAACTCCTGTAAAACCAACCGGGTTAGCCACTAAAGCTGTGATCAATACAAGAAAGGTCCCCGCCATCAACCGAAAAAGATTCATACTCGAAACAGACATGGCCCTGGCCGCTTTGGTAAACGGGAATGCACTGATAGCCCAACATAAAGCCGCAAAGCATGCTATGAATGAGCCGGTAATCGCCATGTTTTCAGTCAATTTTTATAGTTACAGGTAATCTGTTGTGGTTGATGAACATTTATTCAATTATCTTAACTTTATCGATTCTAAAAAAAACAGCTTGCTACGATTTATACTCAATGACACTGAACTGGAAACGTCTGTTCCGCCTGGTACTACCTTGCTCGATTTTATCCGGTACCGACAACAGCTCACCGGTACAAAGATAGGGTGCCGGGAAGGTGATTGCGGTGCCTGCACGGTTTTGGTTGGAGAAATCAAATCCGGGTCGCTGGTTTACAGCAGTGCCACCAGTTGCCTCATGGCCCTTGGAAATGCACAGGGAAAACACATTGTCACCATCGAAGGATTAAATGGTATCGGATTAAATGCCATCCAGGAAGCATTTGCTGCGGAAGGAGCTACTCAATGCGGCTTTTGTACACCTGGCTTTATTGTTTCCATGGCCGGATTTTGTTTATCTGATCATGAACCTTCCTATGACAAGGCCATCGATGCAGTGAATGGAAATATTTGCCGATGCACAGGATATAAATCTATCGAAAGGGCGGCTGCCGTTATTAATCGAACAATGGGGTCAAGGAATGGAGCCGATCCGGTACAATTTGCAATTGATCAACAGTTAATCCCTGCCTATTTTTCAACCATTCCAGAAAAGCTTGCCCTGTTTAAGGATGCATCTCTCGGACAAACGAATTCCGAATCTGTTCCAAAGCATATGGGTGGTGGCACGGATCTGTATGTACAACAACATGAAACCATCGTTGAGGAGAC
>ERZ795056.703-NODE-703-length-41205-cov-86.542211_pt1 | contig 41205 bp, 36 predicted proteins | sample MGYA00375140_ERZ795056 | MGnify/ENA primary metagenome ERZ795056 (study PRJEB30185, sample SAMN05720227) | activated sludge metagenome | isolation source: Anaerobic digester | place: USA | collected 2015-03-09 ...
CATATGAGCGCCGAAAAAATCGGGCGGTTGTCTGAGTTCTACAATCCACTATCATCGTAACCCTAACGAGCGCGCGGTATTCATAACGGCATCGTCAGGTTGGAAGACTAAAGGAGGAAAGAGTTATGCGAGTGGGCGTATTAACGGGCGGTGGAGATTGCCCTGGTTTAAATGCAGTTGTGAGAGGTATTGTCTGCGCAAGAGATCCGGACACAGAAATATACGGCTTTATGAACGGTTGGCAGGGAACGATTCTGGGAGAATATATCCCGCTGACCGATGCCGACGTTGAGGGTATCCATATCTTGGGAGGGACGATCTTGGGTACGTCGCGGACCAATCCGTTCAAAAAGGAAGCGGATACCCGCCAAATGTTCGATACCCTTGAAAGGTTGAAAATAGATTCCCTAATCGCGATCGGAGGCGACGATACGCTTTCTGTCGCCGCCAAGATGGCCTCCGTCCATTTCCCGGTCGTTGGCGTTCCCAAGACGATCGACAATGACGTTTCGCAAACGGATTACACGTTCGGGTTTCACACGGCTGTTAACGTCGGGGCCGATGCGATCGACCGCCTTCATTCGACGGCCAAGTCGCATAAGCGGGTCTTTTATGTGGAACTCATGGGACGCGAAGCCGGTTGGATCGCTTTGGAAGCTGGGATGGCCGCCGGAGCCCATTTGATCGTTATCCCCGAGTACCCGATGACCTTGGATGAGATTTTGAAGATGGTCGACAGAAGGATGAAGCACGGAGGGTACGCGATCGTAGCGGTCGCCGAAGGCTTTAAACCGGTTGATATTGACAACACTCTGCACGACGATTCGCAGATCGACGCATTCGGCCATATACAACTGGGAGGCATCGCGAATTACCTGACCAAAATTACCAAGGAAAAGCTGGGATATGACACCCGAGCGGTTATCTTGGGCCATTTGCTTCGTGGGGGCACCCCCACCGCCTTTGACCGTATTCTAGGGTCACGGTATGGCGTACAGGCTATGGAACTGATCAAGAAGAGAGACTACGGACGGATGGTCGCTTTGAAAGGGAATGAGATTGTTTCAGTTCCGATCGAGTATGCCGTCGCTACGAAAAAATTGGTGCCTTACGAATATTACAAAATGTGTAGTCTGTTTTTCGGATGAGCGGTCAAGAGGAACAGCGCATGGAGGGCAAAAGCGAGATCATTCGATGGGTAACGGCGGTCATCGGCGCCTATGTCAAAGATTTGAAGATCATTCCGGTCCCCGAAGACCTGTCTGAAGCGCTGACCGGTAGAAAGGCGGGGGCTTTCGTTTCGATACATACCGCCGATCACCGCCTGAGGGGATGTATTGGCACGATTGAGCCAACCCAGAGCTCGTTGGCTTTTGAGCTTCGTTCGAATGCCATCGCCGCGGCGACGCGTGATCCCCGCTTCTCTCCGATCGAACCGGAGGAGCTGGATCATTTAACGATTTCGGTGGATGTATTAGGCGCTCCCGAAAGCGTGGAGAATCTAAGCGACCTGGATCCGAAGGAATACGGCGTGATTGTGGAGAACGGCTTTCGAAGAGGATTGCTGCTTCCGGATCTCGAAGGAGTGGACACCGCGGCGATGCAAGTTGCGATTGCCAGAAGAAAGGCCGGAATAGGCGAAAACGAGCCTGTCGCGCTTTATCGTTTTCGCGTCACGAGATACCATTGAGTATTAGAGGGGTGGAAGAGGTGCGTGAAGCCTTGTTCTACGAAGAAATGGAAAATGGGTTGGTACGGTGTATGCTGTGCCCGAAACAATGCGTTATCGAGAAGGAACAAGTGGGTTTTTGTCGAACGCGAAAAAACGTGGACGGCGTTCTGTATACTTTGATATACGGGCGCCTGTCTTCCATAGCGACCGATCCGATCGAGAAAAAACCCCTCTATCACTATCGTCCGGGGACAAAGATCTTATCGGTCGGATCGTGGGGTTGCAACATGAATTGCCCATGGTGCCAAAACCATGAAATCTCGCAGGGCACCCCTCAGACTCAAAAGGTGGATCCGGAACGATTGATCAACATTGCTTTGGACAGGGGCTCTCCGGGTATTGCTTATACTTACAACGAACCGATGATTTGGTTCGAATTCGTATTAGACACCTCTCGAATGGCTAGCGCTGACGGCCTCTACAACGTCTTGGTGACGAACGGATACATCTCGCCCGACCCATTTAAGCTCCTTTTACAGACCGTACAAGCGATGAATATCGACTTAAAAGGTTTTGACCAACGGTTTTACCAAAAACGGTGCGGCGCGGATCTCGAGGTCGTAAAGCGGAACATACGGCTTGCTTATGAGGAAGGGGTTCATATCGAGCTTACCACGCTTCTCATCCCCGATGAGAACGACAGTATCGAGAAGATAACAGAACAGTGCCAGTGGATCGCCTCGATTGACCCTGCTATCCCCTTGCATCTGTCGCTTTACTTTCCGGCTTACCGATTCAATAAACCGCCTTCGGACCTGACGCATGCGATTGAGCTTTGGAATACGGCGAAATCTTACCTTCAGTACGTCTATCTGGGTAACCAGTTGGAATCCGAGTATCAGAGAACGCTCTGCCCGGACTGTTCCAACGTTCTTGTCGAGAGAAAAGGCTACCAGACGCAGGTAGTCGGGCTGGATGAAGGGGGAAGATGTCTGAAATGTCGTCGTCAGATCCCGATAGTCCGGTAACCCTGCAAAAGAGGGTCTGGTTTTACGCCCTTTTAATACTCATATTCGCGGTCGCCGTGTTCTTGTTGCTATTCCGCAAAAACACGCCGCCTTACACGACGAAAGACGCGATCCGAATGGGGACCTATATGCGGATTTGTTTGGGCGCAGAGAAAAACCCGCATACCCTGATCGACGCGATGATGAGGGAAGTTACGCGGGTCGAAAACAAGTATTCTTTCCATAATGAAGAAAATATACTCGCAGAAATCAACCGGAACGGCGAAAACTGGACTTATGTGGATGAAGAAACGAGGTTTATCCTGGAAAGATCATATGAGTTGGCGCTGATCACGAAAGGCGCTTTTGATCCCGCTCTCGGACGTTTGACGAAGTTATGGGGCTTCGACCAGATCGATAAGGATGATTTTGTGTTTCGCGTACCGACCCCCGAAGAGATCGAAACCGCCCTCAAGGCATCGGGATACCGTAACCTTGAGATTCAAGAGGATACGGTACGCCTAAAAAACGGCGCGCTTCTGGACCTCGGCGGGATCGTTAAGGGGTACGCGATTGACCGTTGTGTTCAAGTCGCGCGAGAATTGGACCCGGACGCCACCGGCTACGTCGATATCGGCGGCGATATCGGCATTATCGGCCCAAAGTTTGGGGGAGCCGACTGGATTATCGGTGTTCAATCTCCCCGAGAAATCGAGGGTGTATCGCTGATGGCCTCGGTTTTTATGAAAACCGGCGGGATCGCTACCTCGGGCGATTATCAGCGGTACTATGAAATCGAGGGTCAACGGTATCACCACATCTTAAACGCGGAGACGGGAAAACCTTCCACCGGAACGGTATCGGCGACCGTGATCGCGCAGAATTCGATGGATGCGGATGCCTTCGCGACGGCGGGTATGATTCTGGATGAGGACTATGTTCTACAAATATTGCCGCGTCTGGGCGGCCAGGCATTGCTTATCGATCCGAAATTGAGCAAACGTTCCACGGACGGATGGGCTTCTTTCGAGAAAAACGACCCGTGAAACGAGAACGGACACCCTGAAACGGTGGGACGATTAAGGCAAATGGCGATGGATAACCGAAGTAACTTTTTCAAAAAAATATCGGCGCGTCCGTTAATGCGTAAAAACGATTTACTTGTAATCGGAGGTGTTTTTGTCCTCTCGTTCGCACTTTCGTTTCTGATCCCCCAGCATCAAACTGCATCTATTGTAATCGTAGAAGTAGATGGCCGAGAAGCTTACCGGTTTTCTATTCAAAAAGATGGCGAGTATCCCATTCGAGGCTGCCATCCCGTTGGGGGAACGAACCCGGTTTCCCACACGTTGCATATCCGCGATGGTCAGGTTTACGTCGAAGACGCGCAGTGCCGGGACAAGCTATGCGAGAAGATGGGAAAAATAGATCATCCAGGACAAATCATCGTCTGTGTTCCTTACAAAGTTCTGATTCGCATTGAAGGTTACCAAGTCAATGAAAATGGCGCGTCTCCGGATGCCGTGACTCGATAAAGGGCGGTGCGGCGTGGAGAACAATCGGAAGGTCGTTCGGATCGCTTTATACGTTTCGCTTGCTTTAGCGGTCTATCTCGTTGAGACCTTTATCCCCGTTCCGGTACCCATACCGGGCTTTAAATGGGGGTTTTCTAATTTTGTCGTGTTAATGTCCCTGATGGCGTTAGATACGCGCGGTGTCCTATGGGTCGTCGTTTTAAAGGTGTTGTTAGGCAGTTTCCTAACCGGGAAATTTCTTTCCCCGGTTTTCTTTATCAGCTTCTTCGGGAATGTCAGCGGCGCGTTGGCCATGATCGCGGTTTCGAAAACAAGCTGCTTCGGCTATATCGGTATCAGTGTCATAGGCGCCTTTGCGAGCAACCTGGCGCAGATTGGGATCTGCGGCGTATGGTTGTTGCGCTCCGCTTATATTTGGTATTTTTTTCCATATATCGCCGTCATGGGGACGGTTTCAAGCGTTCTGAACGCACTAGTAGCTAAGGGAGGGGAACAATGGTTCCAAACCTATCAACGGACGTGAATCATCCGGAGAATTTTATAATAGTCCTGGGTTCAAGCAGCCCAAGACGCAAAGAGCTATGCGCGCGCTTCGGGTTGCCGATTGTCACGGTTGACCCGGATGTCGTCGAAGAAGCGCTGACACAAAGGTTTAGAATCCCTCAAGAAATCACGACCGAAATCGCGCTGGCAAAACTCCGGGCGACCGAAAGGGCAATGGCGGAGGAATTGGCGGAGAAGATCAGAGGAAAAAACCGTGTGCTTATCGCTGCGGATACGATGGTTTTTTTGGGAGAAGAACGCATGGGGAAACCTCAACATCCCGAACAGGCCGAAGAGATGCTGCACAAGCTATCAGGCAAATGGCACGACGTGTATACCGGGGTGGGGATGAAGCTTGTTTGGAACGGCTCGCGAGAGCAGCAGATGTATTTTTGCGAACGAACGCGCGTCTTGTTTCGAAAATTGCCTGATGAAGCGATACAGAAGTATGTGCGTTCGGGAGTTCCTTTGGATAAGGCCGGAGCTTACGGCATACAGGACGAGGGTGGATTCTTTGTGGACCAGATCAGAGGAGATTTTTACAATGTGATGGGCTTTCCTTTAGGAAGAATATGGGAATTGTTATATAATAACGGTGCGATTCGATGATGCCTCGAGAGAAGCTGAAGAGATTTGGTTCCGGTAGCCTGACAAATGAAGAGCTATTGGCGATATTGCTGAGGACGGGAACGCCGGAAAGAAACGTTCTGCTTCTCGCTGAAGAGTGTTTGGGATACTACGAGGGGTCTCTTTATGCGCTCCAACGGGAAACGCTCGAAGGGTTGAGCCGTTTGAAGGGCATTGGGTCGGTAAAGGCGATTACGATTCAGTCCGCATTGGAATTAGGGGTTCGCTATTACAAAGAGCGCATGGCGCTAAAAACGAAGATAGCCGATCCGGAAGATGTCTTTGTTTTTTGTTTGGAAATGTCTTTGCTGGACCAGGAGCACGTCCGCGTCCTATCGTTGGATTCGAAAAATCACGTGATCGGTTTTGATGATGTGACGAAAGGAACGGTGAACGCTTCGCTGATCCATCCGAGAGAGGTATTCCGGAAGGCTATCTTGCATTCGGCGGTAGCGATCATTCTGGTGCATAACCACCCGTCGGGAGATCCGCTTCCGAGTATGGAGGATCGGAAGATAACGGAAAAAATAACACAAAGCGGTGAACTCCTCTCTATCCCGTGCCGGGACCACGTGATCATCGGGAAAGGCTGTTTTTACAGTTTTACCGCCGGAAAGACATTTTGGAAGGGAGACATCGAGAATGGAACAGAACCCCGAACTGCAGAAATTGCTGAAGTTGAAAGAAGCCCTTAAATCCGATTACGAGAAAAAAACCGGAAAAAAAATAGAACCGAAAGAAGAGAAAAAAAACAGAATTCAACTCTCCGAAGAGCTCAAAAAGCGTATTGTCAGCGATGTAAATCTGCCCTTGCACCTGGACGAGATCCGAACTCCCCTGGATATCGAAAAGAGCTGTATGGAGGTTCAAGACCAGAGATTATTTGATTTCGTCGAAAAGAATACGGATCAAGTCCGCGACCAAGTGCTTTCCGAAAACCTCGAAAATATCATGCTCATGCTGAAGGGACGTTCCCAAGAGGCCGTGAAGAACCTGGAGAGCCTTTACATGAAAGGCAAGAACGACTTCGTCTATTTCAACCTCTTGTTGGCGGGGTTGCTTTCGGGAGAAGAGATCGAGAAAGGGATCGCCGGTTTTTTGGCCGAGCAATCCCGGTCGGCTTACCCCTTTTTGTTGATGCTGTTTTATTCGCTGTTCCGGTACAAAAGCTTTCAAATCGTGAAAAAGACGGTCCCGTTGTTGCTAAAAACCGATCCGAATGAGCTTCATGCCTTATTTTTCCAGATGCTTCAAATAGATGATAAAGAAATCGCCAAATTCAGCTCGATCCTCTACCGAAAGAATGAGTACAAAGAATTCCAGAACATCGTCAAGCTACTCCCCTTTTTCGTGAATAAAGACGGAACGAACTACCAATACACGCTCGACGCGCTCGTCAAGAAAGATACCCATCGCTGTTCCCGGGTTTATTACGAGTATGTGAGCCAAGAAAAGGGGTTGGAACCGGAAGAAACCGCGAAATGCCCTTTAGGCCTCTATATTTTAGGGAGAAAGGCGCTTCAAAACAATGACATTGAGAGAGCGCAGAACTGTGCCTCACGACTGGTGGCTTTTAACGATCCTTATGGGCAGTTATTGACAGCGGCGTTGAAATTTGGTTCAGGGAAAAATTCCGAGTCGATGCGGCTTTTGCATGAATTGCTACTTCCATTCGAGAGAGTCATCGTGACTTGGCTCAGCGGGCAACATGTTGCCTACAAAGGGGTGGGAGTCCTCCTTAAACCATTGAAAAAGAACACCATCGTCTTTCCGGTTCCTGCCGATTTCGAGCAATTTCAGGGAATTATGAACGAGAGTCTGACAGTTTGGGACGACTTTGAAGTGTTTTTTTATCCTTATGAAGAGTTCCGGTGTTTCTTCGGTTCCCGGTTGTGTACCTTAGCCTACAAGGAGAAGAAATAATGTCGTTATTCGCGGGAAAGAAAATATTCCAGCCAATGGAAGAATGGCCCGCTTACGAACGGGAATGGATGGCCAAGGTATCGAATAAAGGCCCTATCCTCTTTACAGGAGAAGGGTTTTTGTCTCAGATCTCGAAGGACTATTCGCTGGAAGTGAACACCTCTTTCCGGCGAGGAGACTTTGTCGCCAATGAAACGGGTTTAATGACCTTGAGGGGGAAGCTCGGCGCGCTGATTCGCTTCAGGGATGAATTTTTGTACGTGTATACCCAGACACTCCATCTTTCGACGATGTTGTATCGGCTCAAAGAAACGGTAAAACGTGTCAATCCCCTGGCCTCCGTCATCATCCGGTCGCTTCCTCCTGTAAAGCCGCTGGATGATTGGTATTTCGAGGCGATCGAGGATGCCAGTTGCATCTGTTGGCCTTCCAGCGTGACCGACGGGGTCGTACATCAGGAGATTTGGAAAGAGTATGGGGGGATCGAAAAAACGATCGAGTTCTACCGCCGGGCCTGGAACCCCAGCTTTAAGTTGTTGTTCGAATGTGATCGGCTATCGGACGGAATCACGGCGATAAAAAGCGGCGCCGACGGAATCGTTTTAAAAGATTTGAAAAGCGAGATGGTGGGTGAGATCGTCAAAGCTTTACGGGAACGATTTAAAAAAATATATCTGGAGTACTGCGGGGATATCACGCTTCAAAACGTGGACCAATACGCTTCGCTGGGGTTGGACGCGCTTTCTACCTATCGGATTGACCTCCCGAAAGCTTCCACTTTATCCGAGATGGTCTACACGTTAATCCCTGCCCCCGATACGGATGAACCGGAACAATCTTGAAGGGAAAAGTCGGGCGGGCTCGGCTTTTCTCCTGATCGATGCCAGCTGTTCAACGAATCTCATTGCCTTAGTCGTACCGGACCGTCAGGTGCGACTAACCCGGACTTTTCCGGGCCGGGAGTATCCGGGGGAAAACTTGTTGTCCGCGTGCGAAGCGTGGCTGGATGGGTGCGCGATAAAGGGAGAGGATCTGGATTATTTCGCTACATCACACGGACCGGGGTCTCTGACAGGGTTGCGTGTCGCCGGCTCTTTCATACGCACTTTAGCCCAAGTATTCTGTAAACCGGTTATCACGCTTAACAGTCTCTGGGTGCTTGAGCGGTCGCTGGGTCAAGAGGAGCGCGAAGTCGTGACCATTATTCAAGCAAGGCAAGACCGTTATTTTGTTCGGTTCCGGAGCGCGCAGGATCCGGATGATTACGCCTTGCTGACCGGAGAGGAGCTCTTCGAGCGCCGTCCTCCCGAGGCTTTTTGTTGTTTGGAGGAAAGGTGCGATCTCATTCGCCGATTTCCGGACCGATTCGCCGGGAGCGATTACGTCTTACAAAGATTGGATCCGGATTGCTATATCGAGGGTGTGGCGCAAGCGATTCAAAATAGAGCCGGAAAAGAATACCATGAAATCTCTCTGCATTACGGTGGTCAATCCGTTGCCGAAGAAGTGTTTTATCGGAAAAAAGGAAGTATGATATAATGCGAAACCTTTTTCTCGGTCATATCAAGGAGGTTGAAAAATGAAAATCCAGAACGCTTTGGGTGATATTGTCATTGGCGTCGGCGTGTTTAAAAAGATCGTATTCCAATCGCTCCTGGAGAGTTACGGACTCGTAAAAATGGATGATGTCAATATTCTTAATAAATATCTTGGCGGCGATGACAAAGGCATTCATATTCGTGAAGATGACACCGGAATTACCGTGGATGTCTTTCCGGTCATTTCGTATGGGATGAAGATTGATCAAGTTTCCCTGAATGCCCAAGAAAATATCCAATACAATTTTCAGCAGATGCTCGGGGTCGTTCCCAGGGCCATCAATATTCATGTGTTGGGCATTCATATCGAGTAGGAGCGTTTCTCATGGACAAACAAACCGATCTGTTGACCTCGCAAGCTTTGAAAGGAGCCTTTAAAAAGGGTGTAGAGGTTTTATTGCAGCACAAGGACGAAATCAACGCTTTGAACGTCTTTCCCGTTCCTGACGGCGATACGGGGTCGAATATGAGCGCGTGCGTGTTGGAAGCTTTGAAAGAATTCGACAAAATCACCTTCGAATCCATGAAAAACGTGGCTCAAGCGATACGGACGGGAACACTGATGGGCGCCCGGGGAAATTCCGGCGTGATCTTATCGCAAATTTTCAGTGGATTTTGCGGGACGATCACCAATGCCAACGTTTCCGAAATCAGTATAAAACTCTTTACCGAAGCCCTTCACAAAGGTAATGAAGTGGCAAAAAGCGCCGTTATGAAACCGGTAAGAGGCACAATTCTGACATTGATCGAAGACTTAGCCAATTACTCGGCTAAGATTGCGGATTCGACCCCGGACTTTCCCACGTTTTTTCAGCGGCTGACGAAGCGGTCTTTTCAATTAGTGGAGAAGACAAGAGAGATGATGCCGAAGTTGAAGCAGGCCGGGGTAGTGGATGCCGGAGCTAAAGGATTGGCGTATATCATAGAAGGCTTTTACCGATACTCCATCGGAGAACCGGTTAACTTACAGGTAGGCGGAGAGATGAGTGGAACGGCGACGCAAGCGGTTTTCGAACGAGAGACTTTGACCTATCAGTATTGCACAGAATTTATGGCGCATATGTATCAAGGCGTGGAAAACGGTAACGTACAGCAGTTGAAAAAAATTCTTTTAGAGCGCGGGGACTCCCTCGTTCTCGTTCAGGACAGCGCGCTCCTAAAAGGGCACATCCACACCGATCATCCGGGAGAGATATTCGAAGCGGTTCTGCAATTCGGGGAATTGATGAAAGTAAAAGTAGACAATATGAAGCAACAGCACGAGTCTTTACTGGGAGACTCGCAACCGCAAGAAACGGCCGGAGTCATTCTGAACAACGGGCACCCAGGTTCTTCGAGCTCTTTAGGCATGGTGATTTCTTATGAGGATGAAGAACAGTCGGAGATTCCGGATGTTCCCTTCGTCGATCTCGAAACCGGGGAAGTGGAATTAATGAACGAGGAAGAGACGAAGGAAAACGGTTTCGTCGCTGTTTCCCCTGGGGAAGGGATCAGCCGGTTGTTCAAAGATTTGAATGTGGACCAGGTGATTTCGGGCGGCCAAACGATGAACCCCTCCACCGCCGATATCGCCGGGGCGATCGATCGCGTGAAAGCTCGGCATGTTTTCGTGCTGCCGAACAACCCGAATATTACTCTGGCGGCTCAGAGCGCGGCCAGGATGATGAGCGGGGACAAGAAGTCCGTCTACATCGTCGACAGCAAGTCAATTCAAGAGGGAATCGCGGCGGTCTTGGCTTTCAATGAGATCGTGACGCCCGAATCCAACTTCGAGAATATGAATAGCGCGCTCAAAGAAATCGTCTCTATATCTGTCACACACGCGATTCGAGATTCCGAGATAGAAAACAACGAGATTTCCGAAGGCGAATACCTGTTCTTCGCCAATAAAGAGCTGATCTCTCATGGTATGCTTCGTCAGGATGTCGTTATGGAGGGGTTGGAGAAGGTTGGCTCGGATCGATACCTCACGATCAATATCTATTACGGGATCGATGTTCAAGAGCCGGAAGCGCAGAGACTAAGGGAAACCATAGCGGAGCGTTATCCCGCCGCAGAGATAGAGGTGTTTGAAGGAAGCCAGCCTCATTATTCCTACTTTATTTCTTTAGAGTGAGCGTTCTCCGGGGTGGGTTGGCGCGATGTCCAAATTCGAAAAGATCGTATTGTTCACGATCGTCGCTCTCTTCGGAGCAGGAATAGCCATCGGGCTCACGCCGCGTGACAGCGCGGTAGCCGAGGACTTGAGCGCGCGGCAGCAAGCGGTTAAAGCGGCGGTCCAATTTCCGATCGATCTGAATAGCGCGGGCCTCCAGGAGTTGAAGGCGATAAAAGGCATCGGAGAGGCGAAAGCGAATTGGATTATCGCCTTTCGGGACGAAAAGGGTCCTTATCGTTCCGTCGATGACTTGCTTCAGGTGAAAGGCATCGGCCCCAAGACACTGGAGTCCATCAGGGAATTTCTCTACGTCGATGGATCCTTCCTATCTGAGTATCTTGCTGCCGATCAAACGGAAAAGTCCTCAAAATCGGGGGGGAAAATCGATATCAATCGCGCTGGTTTGGAGGAATTGATCGCTTTGCCCGGCATCGGAGAAGTAAAAGGGAAGCAGATCATCACCTATCGGGAAACCCACGGTAAATTCAACAAAACTGAAGAATTGATCAACGTGTCCGGTATCGGCGAAAAAACCTTGCAAGCGATTTTGCCTTTTATCTGTTGCGAGTGAACGCGGCCTTCTCACTCGGAAGTTTCGAAGAAAGGTGGAACGAATCGACGGCTAATTTTGAAGTTTGATCGCCATAACGGTAGAATAGGCATAGAGAAGAAACACGGGTTGAACCATAAAGCTGCCAAGACCTAAGAGGTGATTTTGTATTTTTATACAGGAGGATGGAAACATGAAGGGAAAGCCAGTTGGATTGCTTATCTTTTTTGTGACGATGGGGTTGTTGATGGGGACTGTTTTTGCGGGAACGCCTGCGACTGCGAAGCTGAAGACGCCGGTTATCGCCTTTATCGATTTCGATAAAGCCGGCCAGGAGTTTACTGAATTGAAGACGCTTTTACAGGAGTATCAAGCCGACGCCGAATACTACAATAGTCTGCTAAAGCCTTTGGAAGATGAAATCAATCGTTTGCGCGTGCTCGGAGATTCGAGCACAACCTACCAGTTGAAAGTCAACGAGTACCAGTTGCAGCAGCAAAAGTACGTCAATCAGCTGAAGACGAAATATGATCCGTTGGCGGAAGCGAAGCAACAGCGTTTACTGGAACTGGCCAAAGAATACGCCCGGATTAACGGGATCGATGTGTTGCTCACAAAAGTGGTCGCGATACATGTGGCAGACGCCTACGATGTCACAGATGATTTTATAAAATATGCCAACTCAAAAGCTTCTAACTGAGACAGTCATTCGTTGTGAAAATCTAAAGAAACGATACGGTAGAAGAGAAGTTGTAAAAGGAGCTAATTTAGTCATCCATTCGGGAGAGATCGTTGGGCTTCTGGGACCGAATGGAGCGGGAAAAACGACGATTTTCCGCATGATCCTCGGTATCATCGTCCCTTCAAAAGGGAGGATCATGTTGGATGGTTCGGAGATCACGCATTTGCCGATACATAATCGGGCGATGAAAGGAATCACCTATTTGCCTCAGGAAGTGTCGGTATTTACGGGTTTGACGGTTAAGAACAATTTGCGGTTGGTTCTTGAAAACTTAAGATACGATCGGAAAAAAATCGAACCGAGGATTTCGGAACTGCTCAACGACTTTGGAATTTTCCATCTATCGGATCAACGAGCCGATAGTCTATCCGGAGGAGAAAAACGGCGTTTGGAATTAGCGAGGATGATGACGCTCAACCCCAAATTTATTCTTTTAGACGAGCCGTTCAGCGGGATAGATCCGATGACGGTCAAGGAGATACAACGGCTCACCCTTAAACTGAAAGAGAAAGGGCTGGGAGTTATTGTGACAGACCATAACGTCGAAGATATCCGGAGAATTGTGGATCGGTTGTATATCATACATAAAGGTTCTATATTAGCGGAGGGATTCCCGGACGCTGTTCTTTCTGATCCGGCCGTGATAGCCAACTATCTCGGAGAGTGATCTTCTTAGTTCGTGAGGTGGTTTTCCTCTTTAGGCCGTGAGGTGGTTTCACTCAGGAGGGATGTCTATGAACGATCGTAGTTCGGGAATACGAAAATGCGCAAGGATCCGTTTGAGTTCTATACTAGGAGTGCTATGTGTTACGCTTGCGGTATTTTTTGCCGCTTGCGCGGGGGGGATCGAAGGGATCGGCAAAATCAATCTCTCTCCCTCCAAACCGCTGAACAAGTCGCCGGTTAACGGCGCTGTCAGCATCGGCGAACAACCCATATTGGAATGGGATCCGAGCGAAGACCCCGAAAATGACACGTTAACCTATATTATCCTCTATTCGACGGACACGATCAACAACAGCAAGGTGCAAACCATCATGGCGACAGAGACGCGCGCCGAGCTTGCGCAACTTTCGGCGGGCACCTGGTGGTGGCGCGTTCTCGTTGTGGATGCCGGGAACAACATCGTGCGAGGAGATCGCTGGAGCTTCACAGTTGGGAGCGGCAATATCCCAAAAACAGATACGCCGGATTTCGATTCCGACCTTATCGTTGTCGACATAGCCGATGATGGAGTGATGCTATCTTGGCCCGCTTTTTACGATGAAGAAAACCCCGCCTTGGAAGTTGTCTATGACTTGCGGGTGGACGATCCGTCGAATTTAAGCTCGGAAAGGGCAAGCGGATGGGTGGACATCCTTTCTCAAGATTCCCGATACCTGGAGGTCGCTTCCACGACGGCCGAAACCTCCATACGATTGGAGGGATTGTCGCCATTGACCCGTTTTGACGGGTCGTTGGTCGCTCGAAGCGCGAGCAATACGCAAACGGCGGTCGGATTTTTCTCTTTCCGAACTGGAAATCTCTTGCCTTCCACTCCCACTTATATCTACCCGGAAAATCAGGCTGTGCACATACCCGCGACACCGACCTTCCGATGGGATTTGTGCGAAGATGAGGACGGCGATGCGTTGACTTACGATATCTACATCGGTGAAGACCGATTGACGGCGCAGCGATTCACCCGCGCGGCTACGGAAGGGATATATATTCCTGAAGAACCTTTCGAAAACGGCAAGAGTTATACGTGGCGGATCGTGGCAAAGGACACGAAAGGCGGAAACCGGATAGGGGAATGGTGGACCTTCTCCGTCGGCAACGCCACTCCCTCATCGCTGGAACCGGTCCGGCCCCTGAATCACGCAACGAATGTGTCGACCCGGACAAGCTTGGAATGGGCGTGTGAAGACAAGGAAGAGAACGCGCTGACCTACACCCTTCGCTTCGGCGTCACTCCGGGCCAGTTGGCGGTGGTCGCTGAGGACCTTGAAACATCGGCCTACCAATTCCAAAATCCGCTCGCTTACAATCAAAAATACTATTGGCAAGTGCAGGCGGACGATGGGCAAGCAGGCGCGAATCGCGCCGTACATACCGGCGATGTGTGGGAATTCACAACCGAAGCCACACCCAACTACGCCCCGGACAAGCCGGTCTTAAAGACCCCCGCGAACAAGGCGACCAACATACCGATCGATACTCAGCTGACATGGACCTGTCAAGACGAAAATCCGGAGGATGTTCTCGTCTATTCTGTCTATACCGGAAAGACCATAGGCGGGTTGACGGTTGTCGGAACGACCACAGAGACAAAGTTCGACCTTTCGGGATTAGAATACCAAAGAAAGTATTATTGGAAGGTGGCAGCCGATGATGGACGTCCTTCTTCGGAGCGAAAGGAAGCGGTCTCTTCCACCTGGTCCTTCACGACGCAGGCCACCCCGAATTTCGCGCCCGAAACGCCACATGATCCGAAACCCGCGGACGGCGCAACCGGCGTCGCGTTGACCCCCAACTTGGAGTGGCAGTGCGACGATCCAAACGGAGACGCTTTGGAATTCACGATATCCTGGGGATCGACGAATACCGCGCTAACGCACACGGCGACAACGATCTCGCTAAACTATCCGCTGACCGGGCTCGCGACAGGAACGTCTTATTATTGGCGCGTGAGAGCCGACGATCAGAAGGAAAGCTCCGAAAGGCTAAGCGCCGAAAGCCCGATATGGACTTTTAAAACGATTGAAACACCATAGGGAGTGACGGTTTTTCCGATGGTCAGAGGGATGCAAAAATTCTTGAAAGTGCTGATAGACCGGTTGTTTGCCGGTCTATTTTTAGTGGTTTTCTCGCCCGTATTGTTAGGAATAGCGATCGGGATAAAAAAAGAGGATGGCGGTCCGGTTTTCTTCCGACAAGAACGCTTGGGGAAAAACGGTCGTGTCTTCAAGATCGTAAAGTTCAGGTCCATGGTTCCGGATGCGATGTCGAAAGGGTCGGGCTTACACATCCAACCGAACGACGACCGTATCACCCGAATCGGCCGATTCCTGAGAAAGTCCAGTTTGGATGAATTGCCGCAACTGGTGAACATACTGAAAGGCGAGATGAGCTTCATCGGCCCCCGCCCCCCGGTCCCTACCTATCCCAAACGTTACGAAGACTACGAGGCGTGGGTTTTAGTCCGCTTTCAAATGTTGCCCGGCATGACAGGTTTGGCTCAGGTGAGCGGGCGGAACGATATCGATTGGTACGAGCGCTTTCGATACGATGTCGATTACGTTCAGGATTGGTCGCTGATGAAGGACATCCGCATCTTTCTGCTAACCTTCAAAACGGTCTTGAAAGGGAAAGGCATTTATAAGGATCCTACCTGAATGGGCTCCTTCGCGCCGAGCGCTTGCGGGCGCGAGAAACCGAAACTTGCCTCGGTTTATCTGATAGAACTCTCGCGACGTAATAGTTGACAATCGGGATTTAAATATGGTATAACACCCTTAAGTTTTATCGAAGGATGGGAATCTATGCTTAACCGTTATTACGCTTTAACCATCGCCAATAAAAGTCATTCATTCGCTTTTGCTTTTCGAACAAAGCCCTCGTGTGGTTTTGTTTGACTTTTCGTATAAAAAAGCGCAAAACGACAAAAAGAGGGCACTGAAAGAAAGTGCCCTCTTTTTATTTTTTAAAAGGAGGCGTCAAAATGAGAAAAGGTTTGTTTGTGTTGTTGATGTTTGCAATCGCGGTAAGCGGGGGGATGGCCATGTTTCGGATCGGGATGACCGCAATTGTCGATCATCCGGCTTTGGAAGCGACACGGGAGGGGATCATAGACGAATTGATTCGTAGGGGATTCGCGCTCGGTACCGATTTCGTCGTGGAATTTCAATCGGCTCAAGGGAATATGAGCACGGCGGTTGCTATTGCCAATTATTTTCGTTCGAATCCGTTCGATCTGGTCGTCGCGATCTCTACGCCGTCGGCTCAAACCTGCGCCAATGCTATCCAAGGCGTTCCCGTTGTTTTTACGGCGGTAACGGATCCGGTGGATGCCGGGTTGGTTCCTTCCTTGGGTAAGAACCCGGGAAATGTGGTTGGCGTAAGCGATATGACGCCGGTCAAGACGCAATTCCAATTGATCCGCCTGGTGGTTCCGGAGGCGCGAACGGTCGGTATCGTCGCGAACCCGGGGGAGACGAATTCCCTGATAACGGTTGCGCACGCGCGCGCCGCCTGCGAGGAGCTGGGGTTTAAACTCGTAGAGATTCCCGGCAGTAATACCTCTGAGATGATTGCGGCCCTCACGGCGGCAGTCGGGCAGATCGATGCGCTCTACGTCGGCACCGACAACACGGCCGCTTCCTGCATCGAATCGCTGCACCGCATCGCGCAGACCAACAAAGTCCCGATGATCAGCGGATTCTTCACCTTAGCGCGATCTAACGGCGTGATCTCCTACGGTTTCGAATACTATAACCTTGGTTTGGATACCGGAGCGATCGTGTGGGATCTCTTGCACGGGAAACCGGTGTCCGAAATCGAATCGCGGTTGATGAACGCCAATGCGCTTCTGCTGCTGATCGATTTGGACACGGCGAAAGAGATCGGGCTGTCGATACCGGAAGCGCTACTGGCTCGCGCGGATTACCTCGTCGTCAATGGCGTTCAATGTCGAACGCGCGAATCGGCGCTTTCGGCAGGCATTAACAGCGATAGCTGCCCCTAAGTTATTCTACGATTTTTGAAAGCGGGTTAAGATACGGCCGACCGCTTTTTTTGCGGTCGGCGTCGTCGCAAGCCCCCCCAATCCGGTTTCACGCAATTCCATCGGTAACGTCCGCCCGATCCGGCGCATCGCGTCGACGGTTTCGTCGAACGGAATCACGGAGGAAACTCCCGACAAGGCCAATTCCGCAGCAGAGATCGCTGCGGTCACCGCGATCGCGTTCCGCTTGACGCAGGGGACCTCGACGAACCCGCCAACGGGATCACACACAAGACCTAACAGAGATTTTAGTACCAGAGCCGCCGCCGAATCGACCATTTCAGCGTCACCGCCGCTTAAGTAAGCCAATGCGCCCGCCGCCATAGCGGCCGCGCTGCCAATCTCCGCCTGGCAGCCACCCGCTGCTCCAGCCAAGGTCGCTTTCGTCGCGATGACGTTTCCGATGGCGCTCGCGAGAATATACCCCGGTAGAAGATGATCGAAAGGGATTTCGTTTTCTTTCGCAAGCGCATAAAAAACACCGGGAATGACCCCGCTGGCGCCCGCGGTGGGGCACGCTACGACCCTTCCCATTGAAGCGTTGCTCTCGCAGATCGAGAGGCTGGCGACGATGGCGACATGGGTAAACGGGCTGTGATAGAGAACGCCGCGATCAAATACTTTTTTGGCGTTTGTTCCGGTTAAACCGGTGAGGGTTTCCTGCACTTTCCCGTATTGTTTTTCAGATTCTTCCAAAATCACGCGCAGGAACTCCCCCAGTTGCGCGCGCGTCTCTTCCGGGTTGTTTCCCGTTTCAGACAGTTCGGCTACCAGAGCCGCTTCATGCAATGGGAGCTTGGTTTCTGATGCCATCTGTTTGATGCCGTTGAATGTCACCGACCCTCGCCTCCCTTGCCTTGAATTGGCGCAGAGAGGCTTTTTACGTAGTAAGCCTCCTGAATTACCGATAAAGACTTGATTTCCAAGAGACTCCTCAACGTGAGGTCGCTGTCGAGTTCGACGATGGTGAGAGCTTTTGCCAGGAGTTTATTGATTCTTCGAAGGTAAAGATTCGCCACATTCGCGTCGATTTTCTCCAAAATCATGCCTAAAGCGCGCGGGGTGTCTTTATTCACGAGAATGAGGGTCGGGTATGCTCCCGAAAGATCGCAATCGACACCATTGATTTTGATGATTCGGATCATTCCGGCTCCCACAGAAGAAGCCCAGATTTCCTGCGGCGTGGCGCCATCGTAAAGAAGCATCTTGACCGTATTGGGGTGAACCTCTCCCAGATCCTCCTGTTGGAAGGAGAAGTCCAAACCTCGAGAGAGGGCTAACGCGAACGCGTTTTTTACCGCCCGATCAGCATCTCCGAAACCCATCACGCCCCCCAGCAGCGCCCGATCGGTTCCATGTCCCATATAGGTTTGGCCGAAAGACTGATGAAGGAAAAACTCGGCTTTATCAGGTGTTTTGCCTAAAAAATAGTTGCCGAAACGTCCGATCCGAAGCGCCCCTAAAGTATGAGAACTCGAAGGGCCTATCATGACAGGGCCTCCTACATCGAGTAGCGACACATCCGACACCTCCTGGTATTTTGCTCTTCGATTCTATCATGGACGGCTCGGTTTCTTTTTTCGTTTTTTAATGGCAACCGTAAACGAGCCTTCTTTCTCGATTTCAAGACGGATTTGACAAACGGGGCCTAATTATGGTATAACACCCTTAAGATTTCGAAAGGATCGATGGGTATGATGGAGATGTCAATCAGGACAGTATCCGTTTCCGTGAATGTATATGGCTTTTGGTATCGAACGAGGCCCTCTGGCGGTTTCGTTTGTCTTTGAGTATATAAACGAAATGAAAGAGGGCACCGAAAAGAAGGTGCCCTCTTTTTTTTTAGGAGGTCAGGATGAGGTTCAAAGGTCAGCTGTTTTTCTGTTTGTTTCTGTTTCTCGCGTTATCTGTTTTTAGTCTAACGAGGATAGGCATTACCGCTATTACCGACCATCCGGCTTTGGACGCGATACGTTTTGGGATTATCGACGGGTTGATCCAGGAAGGGTTGGTTCTCGGTCAGGATTTCGAATTTGAGTTTCAATCGGCGCAAGGCAACATGAGCACCGCTTTGGCGATTGCCAACCACTTCAATTCCAACGCTTTCGATCTTGTCGTGCCAATCACCACCCCCTCTGCGCAAGCGTGCGCGAACGTGATCAAAAACAAACCTGTCATTTTCAGCGCCGCGACCGATCCAGTGGCCGCTTCCCTGATTCCGGCTTTAGGAAAAAACCCGGGGAATGTGGTGGGAGTAAGCGATATGACGCCGGTTAAAACCCAAATACAACTGATGAAATTAGTTGTCCCCGGGTTAAGGCGGATCGGGATTATGACCAACCCGGGCGAAGCGAATTCGACGGTGCTGAAAGACCATGCGCAGATCGCTTGCTCGGAATTGGGCATCGAATTGGTCGAAGTCGTTGGGACAAACACCTCAGAGATGATCGCCGCCCTCAGCGCGATCGTCTCCGCTATCGATGCGATTTATATTGGAACGGACAATACGGCCGCTTCATGCATCGAATCTCTACACCGGATTGCCCTCGCTCAAAAAACACCGATCATTTGCGCCGATATTTCAATGTCTCGATCCGGAGGCATGATTGGCTACGGATTCGATTATTACGCGTTCGGAATCGATACGAGCCGCATGGTATTGGAAATCATCCGGGGTAAAACGCCTTCAGAGATCGAATCTCGTCTCATCGGGCCGGAGTCTTTGCAACTACTCATCAATTTGGACTACGCGAAACAAATCGGGTTAATGATACCGGAAGCATTGATCGCGAGAGCTTCTTTTATTATCGAAAACGGAGTTGAAAGAGAGATTAAATAACGGATCGGGGTGTTTTCATGCTGGGGATCGTGGAACAAGGCTTGATTTTAGGATTGATGTCCATCGGGGTGTTTATTTCTTTTCGTATTGTCAATATGGCGGACCTGACCGTTGACGGAACCTTTGCGCTCGGGGGCGCGTTATGCGTCAGACTCTTCTCGCTAGGGCTGAATGCGCCGGTCTCTCTTCTCTTGAGTCTTTTAGCGGGCGCGGGCGCCGGCATTCTAACCGGATTTCTGCACCGCAAGTTGAAAATCAACGTTTTGCTCGCCGGTATCTTGGTCATGACGATGCTCTATTCCATCAATCTTCGGATTATGAATGGGCCCAACCTTCCGATTCCAAAAACGTCCGTGAGCGCTTCTTTGGGCACTTTTGAACAGGTAGCCGGAAAAGACCCGCTTGCGGATTTGTTTGAGCCTTCCGCCCCCGTCGCCGCGCCTCAGAAAGAAATCGCGAAACATAGAACCTTCGAGAACATCTTCCTCGGGACGGCGGACGGCCAAGATCTTCTGCTCCTGTCCGCGATCGTCCTGATTTGTGTCGCCTTGACCGGTCTCTTTCTTCGGACCGAACTGGGTACCGCTCTGCGCGGATTTGGAACGAATCCGTCCGGACTGGAATCCTTCGGATTGCCCAAGACGTTGATGACCTTGTTGGGTTTGGGTTTGGCCAATGCCTTTGTGAGCCTTTCGGGTGGGATATTCGCGCTATACAGCGGATTTGCGGATGTTACGATGGGGCAGGGTATGATCGTAACCGGCCTGGCGGTCGTGATGCTTGGTGAGATCTTGTTCGTCAGGAGAAAGCTCGTCTACGGTATCTTCGCCCCGATCTTGGGTGGCATCGTCTATCAGGGGATTTTAGCCGTTGTGATGCGGTACGGCTACCGGATCGGATTCCGAGCGAGCGACATGAAGCTGCTCACCGCGCTTTTCATCGTGGCAGTCATCGGGTTTGGGTTGATTCAGACGAAAAAACGCATGAAAGGGAAATTTCGTTTATCTACCATTTTTGGCGGGGGTGTGGGCCGTGATTAAACTGTCTGATGTCAGTGTGGTCTATCGAAAGGGTGAAGAGAACGAAAAATGCGCGTTGAAAAACGCAACGCTGCAGATCTCTCAAGGAGATTTTGTGATCATCGTCGGGCCGAACGGGGCAGGAAAGTCGACCCTCATGAAGGTATTGCTGTGCGAATTGGCGCCGACGGTAGGAACTTACTACTTAAATGGAAAATCAATGCGGGGGTTTTCTGTGACACAAGTGGCGCGTTGGGTCGGGCGTGTCTTTCAGGATCCGAACTCCGGCATCTTTCCCGACCTCTCCATATTGGAGAATCTGTCGATAGCCTCTAAAAAAGGAGTTCGATGGCTGCGATTTCGAAGCTGTCCGCAAAAGGCGGTGTCCTTACTCTCTCTTCTGGGATTGGGCTTGGAGAAAAACCTGAACACTCGGGCGGGTGACCTTTCAGGGGGACAGAAACAAGCCCTGGCGATGATCATGGCGATCATTTCGGATCCCAAAGTCCTGCTTCTGGATGAGCATACCGCCTCTCTGGATCCGAAAAGCTCGGTCAAGGTCATGGAACTGACGCGTCAAATCAACGAACAGTTTGGGATCACGGTTGTGATGATTACCCATAATATGCCCTTTGCGGAACAATACGGAAACCGGAAATGGAAGATCGAAGAGGGTGAGGTTTACGAGTACGAGTACCGACCGCCCGTCTGCTTGACCCGTTCGGAAAACCCGTTTCCGCTCGTGGGGGATCAGCGGCGCTGCGCGCCGAAATGCGTTTGACCTTTGAAAACGTCCGATATCTTTACATGAAGCCGCCAAGCTTGGCGACAGGTATTTTTAACACTGCGGCGAATGAATTATCGAAGCGTCGCGACGAAAGGATGTACAAAAAAATGCGCAAAGAGAAAACGTGGATGCTTAAAATTTACGAAAGTGAGAACCAAATATCCCTTTACGCTTATTATCGGGCAAAGCCCTCCTGCGGCTTTGCTTTTCTTCCGTGATTCGGGACGAAGGCGAAAAAACAAGAGGGCATCGGAAACATGATGCCCTCTTTTATTTTAAAGGAGGAGTCAAAATGAAAAAAATGTTGTGGGTGCTTCTGTGTGCAGTAGTAATGAGCGTTTTCGGGTTTTCGACCGTAAGGATTGGGATCACCGCGATTGTCGATCACCCGGCGTTGGATTCCGCGCGGCTGGGGATCATCGAAGCGTTGGTTCAGCGGGGATTCGTTCTCGGAACGGATTTCGTCGTAGAGTTTCAATCGGCGCAAGGGAATATGAATACGGCGGTATCGATCGCCAATCATTTCCGATCCAGCGACTTTAGTCTGGTTGTCGGCATCTCAACTCCTTCGGCGCAAACGCTCGCGAACGCGATTAAGGATATTCCGGTGGTCTTTACCGCGGTCACGGATCCGGTAGCTTCCTCCCTGGTTCCATCCCTTGGGAAGAATCCGGGCAATGTCGTGGGGGTAAGCGATATGACCCCGGTGAAAACCCAGTTTCAACTGTTGAAATTAGTCGTTCCGACGGCTCAAAAGGTTGGGATTGTCACCAATCCGGGGGAAGCGAATTCGGTGATCGTGACCGAACACGCGCGGCAGGCTTGCGAAGAGCTTGGATTAAGGCTGATCGAGGTCGTCGGCAGCAATTCTTCCGAGATGATCACGGCGCTGACGGCCGCGGTCGGGGAGTTGGACGCGCTTTATGTTGGAACAGACAACACCGCCGCTTCCTGCATCGAATCCTTGCATCGGATAACGGTGTCTAACAAGGTTCCCATGATGTGCGGAGACTTCACGCTCGCGCGCTCGGGTGGCGTGATGGCCTATGGTTTCGACTACTTCAACCTGGGTTTGGATACCGGCAAGATCGTCTGGGAGATCCTCAACGGGAAACCCGTCTCGGATATAGAATCGCGGTTGATGAACGCGGACTCCCTCCTGCTGCTGATCAATATGGATGTCGCGGAGGAGATATCCCTGGCCATTCCGGATCTATTGATCGCTCGCGCGGATTTTCTCATCGTGAACGGTTCAGAACAACAAAAGCGTTAAGCGGGACGCAAGGGCCGCGTTCTCGGGAAAGGTGGAATGAGAGCGCGGCCATTTGAAGGTTACAACCCGTACTTGCGCAGCAGATCGTCGACCGCTTCTCGGAGCAACGCAGATTCGGTCTTTTGGGTTTTTGTGGATAACTTGGAAAGCCCTTCCAGTTGAGAGGACAAAAAATAACTCGATTTGAGGACCATCTTTTGTTCTCTCGATCCGGGGGCGAAGACCAGCCGGTTTTTCCCTTGTTTCTTGGCGAGCATTAACCCCTCTGAGCAAAGATTCAACAATTTGACGACATTGTCCGCGGTTCTTCCGAACTCTCCCACGGAACCGCTCACTTGGACATCGATCTCTTTCTCGTCGAACGCGACCTTCTGCGCGGCGATCTTTTTACGGACCTCTTCCAGTTCCATGAACATCGCTTCAAGAGAGCAATTAGACGAATACACGTAGAACTCGTCTCCGAAACGACGGACGAAAAAGCCTTCTGGTAAACAGGTCTTGAGCGTTTCCTCGACGTGCGCGAGAACGTGGTCCCCTCCGGCTCGTCCGTAACGGGCATTGATCGACTCGAAACAGTCGACGTCCAAATCCCCCAAAGTCAACCCTTCGTTTTGAGCAACGGTTATCAATTCTTTTGAAAACTCATCGAATTCATTTTTCGACATGGTTTTCCCCTTCCTTATTGTATTTTGATATGTATATATATTATCATATATATATAATTAAGTCAATATGTTCTACCCCGTGATTTCGGGGAACCGGCACTACGCGACAAGGGGGGGCGTCCCGCACGACGGGAACCGTATCGGGCGGATCGCCAGTAAGGGGCTATGGATCATCCGCAGCGACGCGCGGGTGCCATTTCGGTTAAATTAAAGAAAATGTTCTGAAAAACAATCAAAAAACCATAGGGTTACTTGACAAACGAAAGGAGATATAGTAAGATATAGCGCAGATTTATGCTCCCGTCGTCCAGTGGTCTAGGACATCGCCCTTTCAAGGCGGAAACCGGGGTTCAAACCCCCGCGGGAGCGCCATCTTCGTTTGGGCGCGTAGCTCAGCGGGAGAGCGCCTGCCTTACAAGCAGGAGGTCGCAGGTTCAAAACCTGCCGCTCCCACCAAGTTAACGCCGAGGTAGCTCAGTCGGTAGAGCAGCGGACTGAAAATCCGTGTGTCGGCAGTTCGATTCTGCCCCTCGGCACCAAACGATTCCGCTTTTCGCATACGACCGGATTATATGACATAAGGAGACCGTGATGGCTCCTTTTTTTTATTGATCCACTCCAGGAACTTGAACCGTGGCGCGGACGGGAAGAAAGAAACGCGGCGATATTTCACGTCTAAAAATGTATGACTTGATAAAGATCGCCGGCGCGCGAACGCGGATAGTCAGACTAGCCCCTAAAGCGCGTTGGTGGCGTGCTTTGCGGGGGATCGGTGTGCATAAAGCGCAACCGTTTTTTTCTCTATTGTTTTTTCTGATCAGCGCGATTTCCGCGTTCTTATTATTCGCGGCTATGCGGTTTTTGGATGATTTCCTATCCGAACGCTTTGAACGTGGTTTTGGTTCCAGCGTGGGAAAGAAAAATCGGGCCTAAGCCCGATTTGCAGCGCCGGATATTTACGCATGTTCATACTTTGAAGTCTTTCATTCGATTATCGAGTTTGACCGCGATCTCCGAAAGCGTTTGAGCGGATTGGGCCAATTCGCCGATGGAGTCGGCAGTGGATTTCACCGATCGGTTTAGCCCTTTGACCGTTTGGGAGGCGTCTTCGAAGCGTTTGGCGATCTTCTCTGACTGTTTGGAAACGGCTGCTATCTCTTGGTTCTGATCCTCCAGCAAGGTTGAGAAATCCCTGATAAAACGTTGGCTGGTCCGGAGCGTTTCGGTAAGCGCGTTCGTTTCCTGAGATACGACCTTGATCCCGACAAGGACCTCTTCCATCCCGCTCACGTGTGTCTGGGACTTCTCTACGACCTGATCAACCCGTTTTGTGATGACTGTGATGCGTTGGCGGATGTCGTCCACCATCTTGTTGGATTCGACCGCCAGTTTGCGCACTTCGTCAGCCACAACGGCGAAGCCTCTTCCGGCATCGCCAGCGCGTGCCGCCTCGATGGCGGCATTGAGCGCTAACAGATTCGTTTGTTCTGCGATTCCGGAGATTCCTTCCACAAAGGTTTCAATCTCCTGGGTGATACTTTTCAGCACGAGAATGTCCTTCATCGTTCCTGAAATCTCGGTGCCCACTTCTTCGACCCGACAGACGATAGCATCGATCTTCTTTTTGTTCTGATCGGAGTTTTGAAGGTTTTTTTCTGTCTCGACCACATTTTTCTGCACTTTTTTGGCGGTTTCGCCGCTGTTCGAGACTAAAGATAGCGTTTGTTCGGTGACATTCCCCAATTCTTTCACCGATTGATCGATGCTTTTATTCATCTCATCCATATTGGAAGAGATCTCTTCTGCCGTAGCGGAGTTTTCTTCGACGGAAGACACCACCGTTTCGGATTCGATTTGTATCTTTTGCGCCGCTCCGGAAACCTCTCCAACGGTGGTTTTCATGGTATTGACCACGTCTTTGAAACTGCTCAAGATCTGGCCGAGTTCATCTTTTGAAGGCTTGAAGTCTAAAGCGCCTGAAAAATCAAGGTTTTTCATTTTTTCGGCGACGGGAAGGAGTTGCTTCATCAATTTGCGGAAGAGACCGTAGATGTAGAGGAAAGATAGCGCGGTGATCACAATCGCCAATACGAGAAGCCATAGAATCTTTTGTCCCGAGTTGTCCGTTGTGGCAACCGTATTCTTTCCTTCTGCCTTCATGTTGACGATCGCACTTTCCACCTTCTCTTGCTCTTCTGTGAACAAAGCGTTTAGCGAACGGCTGATCGCTTCGATTTCGGCGTTGATCTTTTGATTCACGAGCTCCAATGACCGGGAGCGAATCGCTTCGATGCTTTCCTGGAGTTTGTAGATTGATTCGTTGTTGAGAGCGATCTCCGCTCCGATAAAACTGGTGGAGATGAGTAAATCGATATAGCTGGATAAGGTCGAGTCGTAGTTTTGCATGCTTCTTTCGATCAATACCTTTTGCATTTTTTCTGTATCGGTTAGCGTGCCTTCCGCTTCCAAGACGGTAAGTTCTTCCCTTATGCATTTTAAGAGATCATCGGGGCTTTCTTCCAGAGAGTAGATATCCCCTTCTCGCAATCCGACTTCTCGACGCATAATCATGAGTTTGTAGAAGGAAAGGCCGCGAATCCGTTCGTCGAGCAGATCCGATTCCCAAAGGGTTTCGTGCTCGATCAAACTCAAATCTTCGACCACTGCCTCAGATTTTAAAGCGCTTTTGAAGGTTTGCGCGCGTTCGTTTTCGGGGGCGGAAAGGGATTGCTCTATGAGCGCCCTGATTTTCCCGACCGCTTCGTCGTATCGTTCGCCGTCCATTGTTAAAAATTCATCGACATTTGCTTCGTTCTGCGCAAAAGAAGTCTGCAACTCGTTCACGATATAGACGCGGTATTGGTCCAACAGAGCCAAACTTCGCAGCTCTTCCTTTTTATACTTCGTCAGCTCATCCGTATACCCTCCGATTTTTTGAATCGATTGAAGAACGGCCGGAGAGTTCAATGCGTTCGCCTTTTCGATAACGCGCGTCAACTGGCTGTCGAACTGCGTTTTTCGGGAATTCACATCGTCGTCTTTCTGCAGGTAACCGATCTGGAAGGCTTCTCGCGTGAGCAGGCTGACCGCCTCATCGAATTCGCGCACTTGTGAATACAGCAGGAAATCGGTGTTGACGGTATCGGCGCTTTCGACAACCCGGTTGGCTCCCCTCCGGATATCATCGTTTGACGCTTTGATGATGAGAAGTACAACAGCGAATACGGCTAAAACGGCAACGATCAACAGTAAAATCCTCATCGCTATCTTCATATGTCCGCCTCCCCTTGGCAATCTTGGATAACTGTATTATACGCGGACAAATATGAAATGCCAAGAAAAAATTTACATTCGGACGAAGACGCCTCAAGAGGATAGAGATTTACGAAGATCTATTATCGCGCGCGTTAACGAACGGGAGCCGGGTTAACCCCAGAAGTCCGCGGTTTGCGCTTGGGTTTCTTTCTCGGAACGAGCGGAAGGTTCGATGATCTGCAGCGCCTTTTCCGCGGAAGCACCATCTTTAAGAAGGTCGAAGAACTCTATCAAGCTTTTGACGACTTGTCGCATCTCCACGAATTGGCTCTGATGGAAGGGAGAACTCAAACGGGTTTTGACCGCTTCTTTCAAAGCGGCTGTGACCGTATTCTTCGGGTCGTAACCGTATGCGGCCGCGTAAATCGCGGACAAATCCGCGAAGAGGGGGTCGAAGACGTCGGGAGAGACGAGCGCCAGCGTCTGAACCGTGGATTCGGTGGTGACCGATACCTCGGTTTTCAAACGGTCGTATAACGCCAAATAGCTTTTTACACCGCGATCGGGGTTTTCGAACCAGTTGGGAGTTCCCAGCATGATGCAGTAGAGATGAGGCAAGTCCTTTGATGAGATCATGTCCAGTATCTCGCGGAGGGCTTCATACCCTTTGAAAGTGGTTCGCGAGGGCAGATTTTGCATCAGCTCGAGCTCGTCGAAGACCATGATGACCCCGTTGTAGGCGATAGCCTGCGATAACTTTAAAATGTCCTGGATAAACAGGTAACTTTCTTCTTTGGTCTCGACCCGGCGGCTGATCTTGATCGCTTTCAGATCCCAGTAGTTCACCTTCCTGCCGGACATCCAGTCGACGATCTTCTTTTTTTGATCTTCCATGCCTGAAAGATGCGCTTCTATAAAGGCAGAGATCGCCATATTGAAATCATTCGTGAACTCAAAATCGAGGATCTTTTGAGTGATTTGTTCCTTGAATAAAACGTCCTGGCCTCTCGTTAGGCCCGTCTGTTCTATCTCCCGGACCACTTTTTCCGCCCATTGCGAAAGCAGGTAAAATAAGGAATCGCCGGCGAACTCCGGCGTAATCATACCGTTGATGATGGCTTGGTACAGCTCGACCGGTTTGGAGAGGGGGGGCTCGGAAACATAAATCGGGAGCAGACCGGCCTCAAGCCCCAATTCTAAGGCGGTTCTTCCTAGAAGGGACTTCCCGGTGCCGTAATCGCCGATAAGCACACGGATGGCGCTCCCCCCGGAAGCCACGAATTCGATATCTTTCCGGAGTATGCTCATTTCACGCTCCCGGCCCTTCAGGATACGGCAAGCGGCGCCGAAGGGAAGGTCGGATCCGTTTCGGAGCGAACGGATGATCTCTTCTTCAAACGTGGACATTAAACACGAACCTCATTCAAAAAAACATCGGCTATATCCGAAATGTCTTCTTCCCTCAATCCCTCTCCCCATAAGACTTTCATAGTTCCGTTCACATCTTTGATTTTGATCAAGGGCACACCCGCAAAGACCAGCTTCCGACTAATCATTGGTAATAAAAATTTGGCTGTGGCGCCGTCTAAACCCAGATCTTCCGTTTTATGCCATTCGCAGTCTTCTTTTCGAAAGAGGCTATTGAGAAAAAGCTTCTCATCGGTTGATAACATCAGGTATTTTTGCTTTATTTTTTCTACTAAAGAAGTCTCGGGAACGGTTTGGCCAAAAGCGCCGTTTAGCATTCGCTTTTCCTGAGGCAAAGGCTGAACCAAACGGGGACCGATGGTTTCTTCCAACGATTTGATCGTTTGTTCTATCAATTCCAAACGTCTGTCGAGTTGGGAGAGTCCGTTTTCGAAATCGATCCGTTCCGAGGCAACAGAAGCGGTCGCTCTCCCTCCCGCGCGATCCTCTATCTCGCCCTTTGCCACGGAGAGTTCCGAACGAAGCTCTTTCGTTTTTGCGTTCCATTCGCTTCGAAGGTTTTGCAGTTCCTGAAGAATTTTTCCGGTAGCGCGTTCGTTTTCCTGAAGCCGTTTTTCTTGCTCTTCTCCCAACCGGGAGATCTTAAAGTTGCCCATCAGAATAAAAAAACAAGTCAAAGAAGAAAGGACGAGTGCTAAGACATCCATCTTCTAACCCCCCTTTGTGATTCTCACATACGATACCAATAAGATAAGAACACCCCTATCATATCACAAAGCGGCCCGAAGTTAGAAGATTGACCTAAAATCGTAACGGGTGAGGGAATCGGTTGTAGCGCCCCGATTTGGCCCGTATTCTCGAGAGAATAAAAAAACCGCTCCAAAAGGAGTAGCGATTAGAGCGGTTTTTTCAGTGTTTCGCTATTCGTGGACTTGAATCTGGTATCCGTTTGTCACAAAGACGCGGCTCGGATCGTACATTTCATACAGTACGGCTGGGGGAACCTGGAAAGTGCCCGCCGTGGTGATCGTGTAGTAATATTTTTCGTTGGCATTCCCCTCGCTCATGGCGCTGTAGAAAGCTGCCGTACGGTCGTAACGGTCCTCTTTGTGCGTGTACCAGAGCCAGTTGGATCCGTAACCAAAATACTTGCCTTCATAATAACCGTACTCGCCTTCGGCCTGTATGAAGGCAGCCGGTATCGAATCCTCCAGTACAGAATACGCCAGCGATTCGGTTGTGTTGATCGGAAACCGATGGCGCACCTTGTCTCCCACCTTCAATACCGTTTTGTTCGGGACGAAGTAGAGGGAATAATGGCCGTCGTATCCTAACCACGGGTTTTTGTTCAGGACGAGATGATCCGGGTAGAAACCCAACACCCGGCAGTTTTCTCCGAAAGAAAGTCCGGTATCGTACCCGTTGACGAAAAGTTCGTACACATCGTCTTGATAGCGATCGGTGTAGGCATAAACCAATTCATAGTTTGCTAAAAGGATCGGGTCGATGTCCACGGGAATCCCCTTCTGTACGATGAGGCCCGGCAAGATGGGCACATCCCACGGAAGATAGATATCGAAACGGTAGGTATCGATCTGGTCTTTGTCTTGATAGGTATAGCTTGTCACTTCGTACAACTTCTCCAGTTTTCTTGAAAAACGGGTTTCCGGGGTCTTTGTCTTGTAATCCTCCAGTTTCCACGTTTCCGTACCGGTTAATTTCCAGAGAAGCCCTTGCGTGCCGCTGATATCGATTTCAAGAGAATCGCCCGCGCGCAAACAAATGGGAATCGTGAGGCGTTCTCCTTTCAGAAGGGTTCTTGCGTATTGGGTGAACTCCGGAATATAGTCGGAGAGATTGCCTTCCGCTTGCCAGACGTACTGGTCTGAGAGAAGCTCGTCTCCCGCGAGGGCCATGACGGCGAAGGAGGTGTCTTTGGTGGACGTCCAATACTCACCCGATCGGTTCTTGAACAGATAAAGGATTAATCCGCGCTTTTCGGCGCCTTCGTAGGCAAGGGCATGCATCAAAGACAACAACAGCGCGTTTTTCTGGAAGGAACTCATGAAGTAGGCGTTCTTTTCAAACCGCACATAAAACAGTGGCGCCGCCCGCGTTCCTTGCCCGATGATCTCTTTCAGCAGAGCGTCAGCCGCGGATTTCTCTCCCATCCTGACGAAAGACAACGCCAAAAAGAGCTTCGTCTCAAGGTTATCGGTGGCCGTTAGGAGCAAGGGATACTCCGAGTCGAACAGTTTGATCACGTAATAGCAGAAGGCCTCATACTCTTTTGCTTGCTTGATGACGTTTTTAAGAGCCTGTACTCCCATGGCCACGACGTCCTCGTTCACTTCGTAGCCGGACTGTTTCAATTGATCGAAAGCGTACAGGACATAGGCTGTCATAAAGGGATCCGAAGACCCTCCGGCCCACCATCCCCATCCTCCCTGATAGTTCTGCAGCCCATACAACCTCTGAACGCCATTTCGGATGATATCCTCTATCGCGTTGAACGGTTCTTGATCACCTATTTCCGGACGTTCCTGGATCAGATACCGGGCCACGATCGCCGGCAGGAACGAGCTGACAGTTTGTTCCACGCATCCATACGGATAGCGGATCAAATACCGTAAGGCTTCGAGCAAATCTCCCGAGATATCGGCGCTGATCGTCAGTGACAATCGGGTTTCCGTTTCCGCTTGGTAGGCGATCCTTTGGTTTTCAAGGCTTAGCAGGCCGCTGAGACCTGTCGGAATTTCCATCGTGTTCGGCTTCACGGGTATCTCATGCACCATCGCGTCGGAAGCCGTAACGCCTTCGGCTTTGAGGGAAAAGGCGAGCGATGTCTCCCGTTCCACCTCCGGAAGCGCGATCGTAAACCAGAAGACCCGACTGCTTCTCGCCGGTATGACTGCGGTTTGCACCAAAACTTCGCTTTGCGCTTCTTGCGGCAATCCTAAAGATACGGTAAAAGTTTCTTCTTGATCCAGACTGTTTCCGACCAGTAGGCCGACGCGCGTTTGATCTCCCGAGCGAAGGAACTTCGGGAACACCGGGTTGACCGTTACCGGAAGCGTCGACAGAATCTGGGTCTTGGCATATCCCGTTAACCCCGTTTTCGTAAAGGCCATCGCGCGTACACTCCAGGTCGTTAGGTCTTCGGGCAAGGTTATTTCTGTTTTGTCGCTGCCGGAAACCACCCATAAAGGCGTCCAAAAGGCCGTGTCCGAAAACTTCGTGCGAACCTTCACCGAACGGTTTGTTGCAGCTTGTTTCGTTTGCGCGAGCGTCTCCGCTGTTTCATAGACATAGTCGGACGATTGCGTATTCCTCAGACGGTAATAATAGTAAGAATCATTGAAATAATAAAAACCATATCGGAGGGGAGGATTGGTCAGAATGTTCAGCAAGCCTTCCCAATCATCGTCTCCGTAGAGATCGAGAACGGCCTGGTCCAGGATGCCCAGCGTCACGGCTCCTTCCACCGGTTTTTCTTCTTTGTTCATCAGCTGCACTTCGAGAGGAATGGTTTCGCCGGGTCGGGTCTCTTCGGGCGCCCGTATAAGGATCGTCGCTTGGCGATGACTCAAATCCACAGGAACGGATAGATACTTCGTCAACCATTTCGACCCGTAAAAGGACACGAATCGGCATCTCAAGGAAGAGGCATTGACTTTGTCGGATACGTAGAAAGCAATCTGCCCGTTGCCGTTTTTGAGCTTTATTTCCCGAATACTGGCCTGGTTGCCGTCATCGATCAAAGCTAAAACGCTCAGCGACGGAAAGGAGGAAACCACATTGAAGATAATCTGATCGCCCGGGCCGGCGGTTTCCAGATTGGTGAAGACATCCAGCTCTTTGCCGGTTCGATAGGTATAGGTGGAAGCATAAGAGAACAAATGCCGTTCCACGGCGTAAGCCGGATATTTCGCGTCAGTCAGGCGGAATCGGTAAGATCCCGGTTTTTTCGGTTCGTAGGCTAACTGAAACGCCCCGTTTGGATCGGCATAGACGGTGGACGAAGCCTCGAGCGTGTCGTCGTAAAAGATTTCCAGGATCATCGCGCGGGCGATGTCAGCCTGCGAAAGGAGGCTTTTAACCTGTACGGTTCCGTTTGCCGTTTGTCCGAAGGGTAACCACGACTTCGAGAGCTTAAAATCGATCTCGACGTCGGAAGGAATATACCGGAAGAAGAGGGTGTCTTCGATCTCTCGGCCGGTCTGGTCGACTACCGTACAGGTGACCTGCACGTTCTGTTTTTTGTTTCGCGGGATTTGTAGCGAAGCGGTAGCGACGCCGTCTTTAACCGGAAAGACGCGGCTGTCCAGTATCTTTTCGGATTCGTCGTAGTAGTCTTCCGAAAGCTCGATGACGTGCAGGTGAAGATTGGCGTCCGAAACGCTTTGCCCGTAGTAGTAAGTGGCTTCCACACGCAGGTCTATCGGCTCGTCAAGCGCGAAAACCGGTTTTTGAAGCGCGGCCTTTACCGTAAACGAGGGCTTGGCGTAGTCCGCCAATTCAAAGTAACGAACGCTCTCTTTCTTTTCGAAACGAATCTTGACGGTATAGTGTCCCCGCGTATCATCCGGGAAGGTTTCATAAATAAAGCTGATCCCTCCCCAAGAATCGGACTGAAAGACGCTTCTCATCTTTTCTCTTCCCAGCGGATCCTCGATAACGACTTCAACGGAACGCTGAGCCAACAATTCACCGGTTTGGGAATCCAATAAGACCGCCCGAGCCTGGACCAAATCCCCCGGACGATATAAAGGACGGTCCGTCAGGAAGATCAAAGGGTCGCGCTCCGCGTATTCCTGACGGAGGGAGTCCGAAAGGAACAGAATCCCATAAGGGGTTTCGATAAACAGCGTTTCTTCCACAATCCTTGATTTCTCTATCTCGACGATACCCGTAGAAGGAGCTATTGATAGGGGTATAGGGGAAGTGTACCCCGTAACGATCTGCGTGAATCGGACATCCTTTCCTTCGGTGTTGTCCCAAAGCTTCAGGAAGACGGATTCACCCATGCTCACCAAAGCGCCGTTCACGTTCGTCTTCAGCAGGAGGGTGTAGTCTTTTTCGCTTTTCGAGACAAATTCAAGGAGGTAAGTTCCGGTTCTTTCAAAATAACCCGATGGGATCTCCAGACGTTTCCACATCTTCACTTCTTCAAAAAACAAAGCTTGATCAGACTGTTTGAGCGGCTTCTTTAGAGAATCGCTCTTGAATTCGCCCAAAAAATCTTGAAGCGCGGGACCCATGTAGTATAGGTTGACGGTTACTCCGTCAGGTTCGTCGTAGACCCAAAACGAGTAGGATTGATAAGGATAAAGAATGGCGTTTCTGTCCGTAGAGACGTAACCGAATGCGATACCCGATATCGCAATAAGAAAAAGAAAGAGCCATAAAGCGTTTTTCATAATGTCCCCCCTTAAGAAAGATTGTCGTTCAATATTTTAAGACGGAAAAACCCCAAAAAGTTCGGATTTTCCTTGACCGGGAGCCACGTCAACGGGGCCGCTTTCAAGTATTCCTCCGTTTTCCACAGCCGGACATCCCCTTCCGAAACATCCGATCCCCCGGTATGATAAACGAAGCCGTCTCCGGTGTACATCATCACGTGGTACGGGAAGGCCACGTCCTGAGGATGGTAAAGAAAGAGAAGATCGCCGGGCTTTACTTCGGGCCCCAGGGAGTGACTGACTTTGACCACGTTATACAGAAACAGGTTTCGTGCATTGGCGAAGCCGTAAAACCCTTCCTTTAACTGGTAAATTTGCGTGCCGAGCGTCGGGATGGCCGGATAATGAAAAGCCTGTATATCCGGAAAGGAAGCTGGGGCGATCCGAACACGCTCGTACCATCGGGCATCATGCTTTCGCAGCGATTCCTGGAGGGCGAATCGTATTAAACCCGAGCAGTCCCGATCCTTCCACGCGGGAGACAGTTCAATTCTTTGCTGCATGGCGATGTAAACGAACCAGCTACGAAATCGTTCTGCATCCTCCCCCCACAACTCGGCTTCATCCGGAAACCCGTCGCCGTCTGAATCCGCCATCGGCGCTTGTCCTTTAATTTCGTTGAGTTTACCTAAGAATCCGTTGCGATAAAGGACAAGCGACCACTTTGGGAGAGCGAGACGGGCAATCACCTTGTCTTCCAGCTCTTTCACGTCCGCCAGTCCTTCGTAGGATAACACCCGGGATAAAAGGGGTTTTTCCACGATCAACAGATCTCCGATAAAAACCGGTTCCTTCTGTATTCTGGGAGGAAATAGAAGCGGGAGGCTGACGATATTCAAAGACCAAGCGAATAGTCCACAGGCGATGAAAATACCGAGAGTTTTTTTCAAAACCCCTCCGATTGAGGTAAAGATGAACCATTATATCACACCACAGTCGGATGCTTTTGAGGAATCCGGGCACCGCGCAATGTATCGGCGGGTGGTTTAACTTGCTGATTACCCGTTATCAATATTCTTGAGCGAGGCTGTTAGCTATAATTTAATTATGTGTTTATTAAGAATTTATGCTATAATCTCAACAAGGCTGATTATCAGGTCTTATTCCACTTTATTTTTTAAGTTTAGAAGAATCAGGGGTTTCTATCTAAAAAATTAAGGAGGAATATCCATGAAAAAGCGCATTTTCTTGCTACTTCTTTCCGTTGCTCTTATCCTTAGCCTCATCAGTTGCACGGGTTCTTTGGTTTACAACGAAAGCATGGCGATTGATCGCTTTATAGGGTGGCTGTCCGAAAACGGTTATCCGAATCCACCGGCGACCCCTATGCTCGGTTTGCTTTTAGGTCAGGTTAGCAGCGGCGCGATTATCGGATCTTATTCGCCGATTTTAGGAGCCAGCGAGAGGGCGATCGATCCGATCGGGCAAAACGGGTGGCTGTTCTATGTTGATGAACAACCGGGCGGATTCTACGATCATCCAGGCCGGATCGTGGTGGTCAGCACTTCGGGAGCCATTCTCGTTAACGAAGCAACGACCGGGTGGCCGACAGTCAACGGTGTCCGTCCGACTCAGATGGACAGTCCCACTTCCGATAGTTACTTCCGGGCGATCGTTTGGAATCCCTGGGCTTGGTCCAAACCGATCACGATGAGTAAAAATTGGTTTCCTGCAGAGATCTCTCTTCGCATAAAAGGAGCCGTTGTCGTCAACGGGTGCACCTCCGGTGAAAACTTGTATTCGGATGTGGTCGGAATCCACGCGCAAGTGTTGAGCGATATGCAAACACTTTTCGGATCGGCCAATGTGTACAACGTTTCGAGCCCGTCTGTTGTGGCGAATCCGGCGCAACGGATAGAAGACGCGGTCAATTATTTAGTCAACACCCGCAACTGCACGAATATCGTCCTATACATGATCGGGCACGGCGGCAACGACTCCGTGGGGATAGGAGGCTATTCCTACTCGCCGACACAGCTGCGCTCTTTGATCAACGAATATAGCCAAGTAAAGTTTTCCGTGATCTTGGAAACGTGTCATGCGGGAAGCTGGCTCGACAACTTTAACGGCGGCAGCGGTTCGGTCCTTAATAATCTGGGCCTTTTTATCGCGACCACTTCCGCGGATCAAGGCGCTTATCCCGATTGGGACCAGGCGACGCTGTCCAACGGAACGGTTCTGTTCGACTTCGACCAGTCGGACTCTTATATCGAATGGACCAGCGACTTCTTGAAACAGTTGGCCACCTGGTCGAAAGGGACGGGGTGGACAACGGTTCAAAACTACGCCACCGCGAACGGTATCGAAACGGAATGGTCTCTTTTCTACCATTGTTTCTGGAAGGTTAAAGCCTCAGCGGCTGTGCCGCCACCGGTAGGCTATTTGCCGGGTTCTTCCACCTACACGATGACCGAACGTTCCGGGGTTGCTATCCAGAATCCCCAAGTCTATCGAAAATGGTAAGGTGATCCAGTAACTTTGGATATTAAACCTTTTCAGTTCTTTTTGCCGACAAACGTATCCTTCGGCGTCGGGGTTACACGGAGCATTGGGGAGCTTTGCGCGCATAAGCGGGTCATGGTGGTGACGACGGGCCTGAAGCGCAGCGGGATTCTGAACCGGATCATTCGTGAGGCGGGAACGCCGGCGGATTTGCTCGTTTTTGACGAGATCGAGCCCAACCCGACATGCGAGAGCGTGGATCGAGGCGGGTACCTGGCTCGTATCAATGAGATAGAGGTCGTCATCGCGTTAGGAGGCGGGAGCGCGCTGGATGCGGCTAAAGCAGTCGCATGTTTAAGGGACGAACGAGAAGAGATCGTTGGGGCTTCAGCCGGGATTCGCTCCTATCTTTTGGGAGAACGCGCTTTTGCGCGCAGGTCTACACAGTTGATCGCGATACCGACGACTTCCGGCACCGGCAGCGAAGTAACGAATGTGGCAGTGTTTTCCGATCCCGTGAACCATTATAAGAAGTCTATGGTTTCCCCGTGGTTTTGGAACGATTATGCCTTCGTCGATCCGGAACTGACGGTGACGGTTCCCGAAAAGCATACGGCCGCGACGGGCCTTGACGCGCTGGTGCATGCCATCGAGTCCTTTTGGGCAGTCAGCTCGACGCCCTTCAGCGAACCGATCGCCTTGGAAGCAGTCAAACTGATTATGGATCATTTGTTGCGAGCTTATCATAACCCGGAAGATATCGGGGCGCGGACAAAGGTGTCGTTGGGCAGCATGATGGCCGGCATCGCCTTCAGTCAAACCCGCACAACGATACTGCATGCCTTGAGCTACCCATTGACGGTCGACTTCCATCTGGAACACGGATTCGCCTGTTCCGTTCTACTGAAACCCATGCTTCAAACGAACGCCCCCTTGATACCGAAGAAGGTGGCGCGCTTGTTGGATTATCTCGAAGCGCCGTCGCTCGAACGCCTTCTACAAAGAATCGAGGAGCTCATGGTGTCCGTTGACGCTCCGGTGCATTTAAAAGCGCTCGGCGTACAGGAGAAGGATTTGGAAGGCATCGCCGATCAAACGTTGCGTTCGCCGCTCACGAAACTCAATCCGAAAGCCTTCACGTTGGAAGAGTTGATCGCGTGGTTGAAAGAAAACCGATAGATCAACTTAAGCGGGTTTCTAACCGTGCTTAAACCGACTCAGAGGAGAATGCGCGCTAAGGATTTCGCATTCTCCTCTTGCAATATCGGGCATCATCTGATATAATAAGCCAGCATTGGGCAACGTAGCCAAGGGGTCAAAGGCGGAGGTCTGCAAAATCTCTATTCGACGGTTCAAATCCGTCCGTTGCCTCCAGATAAGGGCGGGTCAAGATCTCGCTCTTTTTTTTCGGCGGGCGGAACGATGGGAAAGCCTGCCTGCTTTAGTATCCGATAATAATAATGGTATAATTACGTCAATAACAAGAAATTGTGTCTATCATTTAAGGAGGAAACATTTTGCAACGTGAAATGGTTGAAGAACGACAGGATATCGTTCGATATCGATACACTTTTTCCGAGGAAGATATCGCCGGACAGACGGAAAAAGAGTATCAGAGGTTGAGAGCCAACCTTGAAATTCCCGGCTTCAGAAAAGGAAAAGCGCCGTTGAACCTCGTTAAGAACGCCATCAACCGGCAGGAGCTTCTGACGCGTTTGATGACCTATTTCGGCGAACAGATACAGGAAGATATCGAGAAGGAAATGGAAAATATCCTCGATTACTCCTTTGAAGAAGGTTTTAAACAGGAAGAAAAGTCGATGGTTTTTCCGGTTATTGTCTATCGAAAACCGGAAGTCACGTTGCCGGAGTATCAAACGATAGAGGTAAAAAAACCGGTTCCTTCCGAAGAAATGATCGCCATCTGGCGTGAAGAAACCCTTAAGATGATGCTCAAAGACCATTCCGCGTTATCCCCGAAGGATACGGAAGCGGTGTACGGAGACAAGGTCGTATTCTATTATCAAGTGATGAACGCCGAAGAAAAGCAGCTGTATTCCAGCAAAGAAGAGACGCTTTTGTTGGAAGCCGAGAATAAAACGCCGATGGTGGAGCAATTGGTCGGGAAAAAAGCGGGAGACTCCTTTGCTTTTGAACGGTCTTTCGATTCCAAGGAAGCGCCGGGCGAAAAGCTGAACTTTAGTTATCATGTGCAGGTTAAGGAAGTCTATCAATTGATCCCTCCGGAACCAAATGATGCCTTTGCCCACGAGGTATCCGAGGAACTCGAGACCATCGAAGACCTCTACCAGCATTTGGACAAATCCAATAAAGCTTATTTTGACGCCGTGGCAGCGAAGAATTCCAAAGAGCAGATCAAAACCGCGCTGTTGGAGAAGAGCAAAGTCGATTTTTCTCCTGAAACGGTGCAGCTGTATTTGGAGCGGCATACGGAAGAGATGAAAAAAAGCGGAAGATACAACCAGTCGAAAGACAGTTTTCCAAGCGAGGAGGAGTACTTGGAACACCTGCGATCCGAGATTCGGGAGATGTTGACCCTTTCCTGGTCGATCGATAAGGTGGCGAAAGGCCAGAATATTTCCGTCACCGACGAAAAAGTGCAGCAAATGATCCGTTCGAATCCCGAAGCCTTTGAAAACAATCCCGAAAAGTTTTTAGCGAAATATAAGAATGACCCCGAGTATCGCTATCAGATCAAGTCCAATATTGTGGACGAAGAGGTGCTGGACTACCTTCTCACCCAAGTCACCATCGTGGACGAAGAGTTTACGGACGAGAAGCGAACGTCGGAAGCGCCTGAGAGTTCGGCGGAATCCCAAGAATCCACAACCCGGGAAGAGGAGTGAACCCCATGTACGATTATTTCGACGAAAAGAAAGAACAGGAACGCATCATCAATCAGATCGTCCCCATTGTGATCGAAACGACAGGACGGTACGAACGTTCCTACGATATCTACTCGCGTTTGCTCAAAGACCGTATTATCATTTTGGGCGGCGAGATAAACGATCATACGGCGAACCTGGTGGTCGCTCAGCTTCTCTTTTTAGAAGCGCAAGATCCCGAGAAGGACATCAATCTTTATATCAACTCCCCCGGCGGTTCCGTGACGGCTGGTTTGGCGATCTATGACACGATGCAGTGCATCAAACCCGCTGTTTCGACGATATGCACCGGCATGGCCGCTTCGATGGGCGCTTTGCTGCTGATGGCGGGCGCGGCGGGGAAACGGCTGTCTTTGCCGAACTCGAAAGTCATGATCCATCAACCTTGGGGCGGAGCGAAAGGGGCCGCGGCCGATGTGGAGATCCAAGTGAAAGAACTGCTTCGAACGAAAGACCAGATCAACAAAATTATCCATCATCATACGGGAAAAACCATCGAAGCGATAGAGCAGGACACCAACCGGGATCGGTATATGACCCCTGAAGAAGCGATCGAATACGGAATTATTGATAAAATTATCACGAAAACCACCGCGAAAAAAGAGCTTTAAGTCGGGAAGGGATGTGTTCTGTGAAAGTAGATAAAAAGTGTTCTTTTTGCGGTCGTTCCTCGGCGCAGGTTCAGAGATTGATAGCCGGCCCGAATGTCTATATTTGCAATGAATGTGTCGAGCTTTTCAATGACACCCTGAAAGACGAGCAAACCATTAAATGTCACGAACTGGTCAGCAATATTCCCACACCGGCTGAAATCATGTCGGAGTTGGACAAGTTCATCGTCGGACAGACCCGAACGAAAAAAGTCATGTCCGTCGCCGTGTACAATCACTATAAGAGAGTGGCCGCCGGCGCCCCGAAAAACAAAGACATTGAAAAGTCCAATATCCTGATGCTGGGCCCAACCGGATGCGGTAAAACCTTAATCGCGCGAACTCTCGCGAAGTTTTTGGACGTGCCTTTTGCGATCGCAGACGCCACACCGTTGACGGAAGCCGGATATGTAGGGGAGGATGTGGAGAATATCCTGCTGCGGTTGATTCAATCCGCGGACTACGACATCGAAAAGGCGGAGAAAGGGATTATCTATCTTGATGAAGTCGACAAAATCAGCAAGAAAGGGCCGAACGTATCGATCACGCGCGATGTGTCGGGAGAAGGCGTCCAACAGGCGTTGCTGACGATTTTGGAAGGCACCACCGCCAACGTGCCTCCTCAGGGGGGAAGAAAACACCCTTATCAGGAGTTCATCAAGATCGACACTTCGAATATCCTCTTTATTGCAGGCGGCGCCTTCGACAATCTGGAAGAGATCATCCGCAACCGCACCCAGAGCAGCGTGATGGGATTCGGCAAGGACGTGAAAGGAAAGTCCGAGGAACGGATCGGAGAGATACTGGCGAAAGTGACCCCGTACGACCTCGTGCAATACGGGTTGATACCGGAGTTCATCGGCCGCTTTCCGGTTGTCACCACGTTGGATGACCTGAACGAAGAAGACCTGGTTCGGATTATGACCGAACCGCAAAATTCGATCATCAAGCAGTATCAAAAGCTGCTTCAGCTTGACAATATCACATTGGAGTTTGAAAAAGAAGCCTTGGCCGGCATCGCGAAAAAAGCGATGAAAAACGGAACTGGCGCGCGGGCTTTGAAAAGTGTCGTGGAACAGGTGATGCTGGATTTGATGTTCGAACTGCCAAGCATGCAGAATGTTAAAGAGGTCATTATCACCGGTGAGACCGTCGAAAAACGGGGCAACCCGATCATCGCGCTCAGGGAATCGGCGTAAGCCGGAAAAACGGACGCGCATAAGCAAAAAACCGCCGAAAGGCGGTTTTTTGTTTTCTCCCGCGACGTATTAACCGAATATCCATTTATGCGAAAGATAAGGAACATTGACAAAGGGGGGTAGATATGATAAGATAGGCGAGGTTTGTAAGGAAGGATAC
>ERZ795056.704-NODE-704-length-41182-cov-8.769932_pt1 | contig 41182 bp, 38 predicted proteins | sample MGYA00375140_ERZ795056 | MGnify/ENA primary metagenome ERZ795056 (study PRJEB30185, sample SAMN05720227) | activated sludge metagenome | isolation source: Anaerobic digester | place: USA | collected 2015-03-09 ...
TTAAAAAAACAGCCCTACTGCAAACCTCCTTTGCGGGTACGCTGGGTAAGGCCATCGAACCCGTTATTAAACCGCTGGGTTTTGATTGGAAAATCGGGATTGCCCTCATTACGTCTTTTGCCGCCAGGGAAGTTTTCGTGGGCACCATGGCAACTTTATACAGTGTGGGCGATAACGTAGATGAAACCAATACTACCCTTCGTCAAAAAATGAATGCCGCTGTAAAAGAGGATGGTACAAAGGTGTATACCCTGGCAACGGGACTTTCCTTACTCGTATTTTATGTACTGGCCATGCAATGCATGAGCACCATCGCCGTGGTAAAGAGAGAAACCAGGAGCTGGAAATGGCCCATGATCCAACTTGCCTATATGACCGGGTTGGCCTACCTGATGAGCTGGGTCGTGTATGTTATTTTCAAATAATCTAATTTAGGGTGGCTTCAGTTTCTACCTTGACCGGTTTTATCCATATTAAAGCCATAACGGTAACGAATACTTCTTTTTAACAGTTTATGCATCAACTTGCAATTCTACAAAAACATACCAGCCCTTCAACAACCCATCAGTGCGGTTTTAGCAAATCCTGCATATTTTAAAGATATCCCCGAAAACTGGCATGTAGTCGTTGCCGATATTAACAATTCTACTGGCGCTGTTTCGGGCGGCAAACATGCTGATGTAAATCTCATTGCGGCCGGTTGCCTGATTGTTGCACTCAATATTTCAAAAGCACAGCAGGTAGAGATTCCCTATTTCTTCGGAGGTGATGGAGGAACCGTGCTCGTGCCGGATTTCCTGCTCGAAAAAGTTTTAGCCGGGTTGCAGGCGCATAAACAAAACAGCCTTAAGAACTTTTCGCTTGATCTACGTATCGGCAGCGTTCCGGTTAAAGAAATTTATAATGCCGGTTATGAAATGAAGCTTGCAAAAGTTGAAATGACTGCAGGTTTTTTGAAACCTATATTGATAGGGAATGGATTGAAATATTCAGAAAAAAGGGTGAAACAAAATGAAGTTGATGGGCCGGGCATTGAAAAAAAAGAAATGAATCTTCAATCTCCCGATGAATTAAACTTACAAGGCATGGAATGCCGCTGGGACGAGGTAAGACCGCCAAGCAAGGCTGCAGAAGTTGTATGCCTGCTGATTGAGGCTACAGATCCCAACAGGCAAATGGCTGTTTACAGAGATGTGCTGAATACATTGGAAGAAATTTATGGCAATGCCAACGAGCGTCATCCACTCACAATAAAAATGCTGAGGCTTAAAAACAGTGTTCAAAAAATACAGAAAGAGATGCTTGCCCGGTACAGCAAAACGAAACCATTTTTCATGCTGAAACGGCTGGTTGAAAATTTCATTGGCGCATTTTATTTCAGGTATGACCTTACCGTGAATAAAATGAGTGGTCATCAATATCTTTCACAGCTGATCGCACAATCCGAAATACTCACCATCGATGGGCGCATCAATGCCATCATATCGGGAACGAAAGAAAACAGGATCCGTTTCATAAAATATTTAACCGAACAGGAACAGGCAGGCATCCTGGTCTTTGGACATCATGTTAGTCCTTCCAGCATCATGACATGTTATGTTGAAGACATGAAAAATAAACATACGCATTTTGTGGATGGCTCCGATGGCGGATACACAGCAGCTTCCAGGGAACTAAAACCCAAATTGCAATCTTAAAAATTTTACAAAAAATAATTCAGGGAAGTTGTGATATTATGTTCCCTCTTGCGAATAATAGTTTAATGAAAATTTTGTCCATTGAACCAAACGCACGGTAAAGAAAATTTTTTGCGGCTGATCGAAGAAAATAAGCGGATTATTTTCAAAATATGCAATGCGTATTGTTCAAATAAGCATGACCGGGAAGACCTTGCGCAGGAGATCATTTACCAGCTCTGGAAATCTGCAGGCAGCTTTAATAGCGATTTTCGTTTTTCAACCTGGATGTACCGGGTGGCGTTGAACGTTGCCATTTCCTTTTACCGGAAAGCTAAAAACATCAAGGCCATCGTCCCGATTTCAGATGACCTGGTCCACGTACCAGAAACTTCGGGTACCCACCACATTCATGAGGAAAATATAAACCTGCTGCAGCAGTTCATTCATGAACTAAGGGAACTAGACAGGGCTTTGATGATCCTTTACCTCGAAGAAAAATCACACCGCGATATCAGTGAAATCATCGGGATTTCAGAAACCAATGTGGCCACCCGCATAAGCCGCATCAAAGAGAAATTAAAACAACGGTTTGCCAACATCAATCAATAAACATGGAAGAAAAAAACATTGTCGACATATGGCGTTCATATGATCAGAAGCTTGAAGAATCCAGGATACTGAATATGCAATCCTGGGTGCTGAACCTGAAGAACTTTGAATTCCTTCAATCGCAAAAAGCAAAGTCTGTGCTTAACAGGCTTACCACCGGGAAATGGTTCACTGTCATCCTGGGAATCATTTGGGTCGTGTTCCTGGTATTCCTGGTATTAAACTCATTGACCATTAACAAGATCTTTTTTGTTGTTTCTGCGGGTATGATCGCTATCATCACCGGCATTGCAATCGTTGTATACCTGAAACAGATTTTCCTGATCAGGCAGATCAATCATTCTAACAGTATCGTGGAAACGCAGGATAAACTGGCCCACCTTAAGCTATCCACCTTGTGGGTCACCAGGATCCTTTTCCTGCAATGTCCTTTTCATACCACCTGGTTCCTCAATTGGGAAATGCTGAAACATGCACCCACGGGTTTGTTGATATTTCAGGTAGCCATAACCGTTGCTTTTACTTTCTTATCCGTTTGGTTATACAGGAACATTTCTGATAAGAATATGCACAAAAAATGGTTTAAAGTATTATTTGGAGGTTCCGGATGGACTTCTCTGATTCTGGCAAAGGACTTTATCGAAGAAATTGATGAATACAGGCAAGACCATATTGCTTGAAATGAAAAGCTGCAATCCGGGAATTAAATGGTACATTTGTGACAGTTCATTTATTTCCGCGGCATTATAAGCCAGTTTTTGTTGCTGATTTTTCACTCCAAATTAATGCCGAGCAGGCATACTCGTTTTTGATGATAAAGTTTTCTGCTTTATTTCCGCACTCATTTTAATACCTATTTACATTGTTATTTACAGATTTAAAGATCATTGAGCCCATATTGAATGCGCTCCACAAGGAAGGTTATACCAAACCAACTCCCATTCAGCAAGGTGCGATTCCTTTTATTTTGCAAGGAAGGGACCTATTGGGTTGTGCCCAAACCGGAACGGGCAAAACAGCTGCTTTTGCCATCCCGATGCTGCAATTGCTGTCGAAACCTCATGCGGCAATCGCCGGGCAACGTCCCATCAGGGCGCTGATCCTTACACCAACCCGTGAACTCGCCATCCAGATCCAGGAAAGTTTCCAGGCTTATGGCAGCGGACTTCGCTTAAAACACCTCGTGGTGTTTGGCGGCGTGAATCAGGCACCCCAAACTCAGGCACTTCAAAGAGGCGTGGACATCCTGGTGGCAACACCGGGCCGTTTACTCGATCTGATGAGCCAGGGTTATATCAATTTAAAAGACATTGAAATATTTGTATTGGATGAGGCTGATCGTATGCTCGATATGGGATTTGTGCACGACGTAAAAAGAGTGATCACCAAATTACCTTCAAAGCGACAAACCCTTTTCTTTTCGGCCACCATGCCAAAAGAAATTCAAGGGCTGGCCAATGCCATTCTTACCAATCCCGAAAAAGTGGAGGTTACTCCTGAATCAACTACGGCAGAAACCATTCAGCAATCTTTGTATTATGTTGATAAGGCCAATAAGAGAGCATTGCTTGCCGATATCCTGAAAGATAAAAGTATAGAAACGGCCCTGGTATTCACCCGTACCAAACACGGTGCCGATAAAGTAGTGAAAGACCTTATTCGCATTGGGATAAAGGCTGAAGCCATTCATGGCAACAAATCGCAAAATGCAAGGCAACGTGCTTTGAGTAATTTTAAAGACCGCACAACCCGAATCCTTGTCGCCACTGATATTGCTGCACGCGGCATTGATGTGGATGAGTTAACACATGTGATCAATTACGAAATGCCCAATGTTCCCGAAACCTATGTGCATCGCATTGGCAGAACAGGGCGTGCAGGTTTAAGCGGCATTGCTTATTCCTTCTGCGAACTGGAAGAGTTGCCGTACCTGAAAGACATTCAAAAGCTGATCGGTAAAGAGATTCCAAAAGATACCAATCACCCTTATCATATTGATTATTCTGGTGTACAAATGAAAAAAGCACCGGCCGGTAATTCACAACAAAACAGGCATGGAGGCAATAATCACAGCAGGCCGCCACACCGGAAATTTACCAAACAACGTTATTGATTGCCGTTGCAACAAGATTCCACCTGCCAACCGTAGCGTGGAATTTTTTTGTACCTAATGACCGTATGGGGTTTCATCTCTGCCGGGCAATTTCTATCTTTGCACACTTAACTTTAATACATGTTTAATAAGCGGATCAAAATAAAGGAACTACTACAATCTGATGAGTCGGGTTACCAGGCAACGGTGATGGGATGGGTGCGAACCTTTCGCAACAACCAGTTCATTGCCCTCAATGACGGAAGCACCAACAATAACCTGCAGGTGGTTGCCAACCTGGGCTTGCTGGATGAAGCAACAATGAAGCGCATCACCACAGGTGCCTGCATAAAAGCGGTGGGCGAAGTGATCCCTTCACTTGGTAAGGGACAAAAAGTAGAATTAAAAGCCAGCGCCATAGAGATACTGGGAGATAGTGATGCAGAAAAATTTCCCCTTCAACCAAAAAAACACAGCCTCGAATTCCTGCGTGAAATTGCCCACCTTCGTTTCAGAACAAATACATTCGGAGCCATTTTCAGGGTAAGGCATTCCCTGGCATTTGCCATTCATAAGTTTTTTAATGATAAAGGATTTGTATACCTGCACACACCCATCATCACCGCCAGTGATGCAGAAGGTGCGGGTGAAATGTTTAAAGTAACTACCCTTCCATTGGATGGAACGGCAGCAAAAAATGATGACGGAAGCATCAACTTCAAAGAAGATTTTTTTGGCCGTAGTACAAACCTAACCGTTAGTGGCCAGCTCGAAGGGGAACTTGCCGCTATGGCATTCAGTGATATCTATACTTTCGGACCAACGTTCAGGGCCGAAAACAGCAATACCGCACGCCACCTTGCCGAGTTCTGGATGATTGAACCAGAAGTGGCATTCGCCGACCTGGAAGACAACATGAACCTGGCCGAAGAATTTATCAAATACATCATAAAATATGCGATGGACCATAACCGGGAAGATCTTGAATTCCTGGCGCAAAGGCTTGAAGAAGAAGAAAAGCAAAAGCCGCAGAATGAACGCAGCGAAATGGGGCTTTTACAAAAACTTGATTTTGTAGTGAACAACGATTTTGAGCGTTTAACCTATACCGAAGCCATCGATATTTTAAAAGAAAGTAATCACAACAAGAAAAAGAAATTCCAATACCTTATCGAAGGATGGGGAGTAGATCTGCAAAGCGAACATGAAAGATACCTTGTAGAAAAACATTTTAAGAAACCAGTGATCCTCACCAATTACCCGAAAGAGATCAAAGCTTTTTATATGCGCCAGAACGATGATGGCAAAACCGTGGCTGCCATGGATATCCTGGCTCCCGGTATTGGTGAAATTGTAGGCGGATCACAAAGAGAAGAAAGGATGGACAAACTAACAAAGAGAATGAAAGAAATGCACATACCTGCCGACGAGCTCGATTGGTACCTGGATACGCGTCGCTTCGGTGCTTGTCCGCATGCGGGTTTCGGCCTGGGCTTTGAGCGGCTTGTTCTGTTTGTTACCGGCATGACAAACATCCGCGATGTAATTCCCTTTCCCCGTTATCCAAAAAGCGCTTCATTTTAAATCTTTAAAAATTGATACACCGCAACAGATCGTTGCGGTTTTTTTTATTGGTGAAGAATCGGGATATTTATCAAACTCAACTAGATACTATGCGTAAAAAAAGTTACCTGGATTACATTCTCAACCCGCTTGAATTGTTGCGTACCAAAAAAGTATTGCAGGTAAACCCCACCGTTGCGCCGAAGCGTACCGAGCCCCGTGATATCAAGATCATCATTTATGAATATGATAAAAATAAATCTGAATGCTATTCTATTCAAACAGTAGAAGAGTGTTATCCTTTTCTGAATACACCTTCCAATACCTGGATCAATGTAGATGGATTAAAGAAAAATGAAGTAGAAACGATCTGCAATCATTTTGGCATTCATCAATTAATCACTGAAGATATTTTAAGCATAGGCCAACGCCCGAAAATGGATGAGATCAACGGGTTGGTGTTTTGCCTGCTGTATATGTTGTATTTCAACGATGCAGAATCGTCCGTGGAAGCTGAACAGATCAGCATCATTCTTGGTAAAAATTTTGTCATCAGTTTCCAGGAAGATGCAAACCGTGATGTATTTAACGGGCTGCGTGACAAGATCAGTGTGAATGGAAGTAAAGTAAGACAGAACGGAACCGATTTTCTTTTTTATTCTTTGATCGATCTGATCGTAGATAATTTTTACGTGGTGATGGAAAAGCTGGGTGAAAAAATAGAATTGCTGGAGGAAGACATCATGCGCAATGCCGACACAAGGAGCCTGGTTAGAATTAATATGTTGCGCAAGGAAATGATCGTTTTAAAAAGAAGCATTGCACCGGTTAGGGAAGTTATCAATGGAATTTTACGGGGTGAAAGCGAACTCATAGAAGAACGCACAGAAAAATATTTTAAAGATGTTTACGATCACGTTATCCAGGCAAACGACCTTACAGAAAACTATCGTGATATGATGATGAACATGCAGGACCTCTATCTCAATACCGTAAACCTCAAACTGAATGAAGTGATGAAGGTGATGGCCATTGTAACCTGCCTGCTGGCACCCGCTACCGTTATTGGCGGCATTTTCGGGATGAATTTTGAAAAGATCCCTTTATTGCACAATCAATGGGGATTCTTTATTTCTGTAGGCCTGATGCTGCTGGTTCCGCTGTGGATGATTTTTGCTTTTAGAAGAAGGGGCTGGTTTTAAGCGGGATTGTTTTGTCTTTCCTGTTTAAATACAGGAACTGTACTGCAGGGCTCGCCATACATGATGCTTTTCGCAACGGGCCTTAGTCGTTGGGTAATGGCCACATAGGCTTCTTCGGGCATGGGTGTTTCGCCACAACCTTTAACCACAATACGCTTGTCGGTATAATCTGCAACGTCGATCGCTTCAATGTTCTTTAATAAAAGTTGCTTCCTGGCATTTTCTTCAGAACCAAACATGATGGCTTTGGTTACTGGCTGCAATTTACTGGCGGCCAGCATATAGGCCCACATGGGAATCACCGCATCTGCTGTGCAGGTAAGGGCTACAACCTTATCCTTATAGGTACCTGTATCCAATGTTTTAAGTGCTTCCCTGAAATCTTTTTCTTTCAAAATCAATCCCATGAACAGAAAATCCTTCATATCAAACACCGCGATCGTATCCTTTGGGAAATATGTTTCAAGGTCCAAAGTTATGATCCCGCTTTCTGCTACTTTATTTACGAATGCTTCCGACATCCTGTAAAATTAATTAAAAAGCCGGCCACTTTGCAGGACCGGCTGTTAAATTATATGGTTGATTTATTAAAAGAATTTGCTACGCTCATCTTTAATATCGGCCTGCTTTTTCAATCCTTCAAACCAGTTGTTTACCTGGCTGCGAAGGGTGCCGATCCTGCTGGTCTTTTGTTGACTGATCATTTCCGGGCTGTCGGCTGGTTTCGTTTGGATGCCATTTACTTTTACAAGATAAACTGCACTTGTTCCTTCAATGGGAACTGAAACTTTAGATTGATATTCTTTGTTGAAAGAAGCTCCGATCAGTTTAGGCTCCACGCCCACTCCATTGATGATCTGCGCAGCCATTGTTATAGATGAATCAGCACCAGCCTGCATCACTTGTTTACCATATGCTGCAGCTGCAGATTCAAGCGTTGGGTTACTACCGATCTTTTTGATGATCATCTCGGCTTTCTTTTTATTCCGGATGATGGCTTCACAACCAGACCTGGCCGTAGCAGCATCCTGAACACCCTTGCTGTTTATCTTATCTACCATGGCAACTACAAACTGGTCGCCAATACTGAATGGTTCGCTTACGTCACCTTTTTTTGCTTTGAAAACCCATTGTACCAATGAACGTGCTTCCTGTAAAGCGCCAATTGAATAATCGTTCTCTTTTACCAAACTTGGAACCTGTGTTGTTTTCAATCCGTTCTTTGCTGCGTATTTTGCGAGAGCGGCCGCATCTTTTTCCGCTGAAGCCTTCGTGGCTTCAAGGCTTGCGGTGTTGATGGTAACATCGCTCGGATTTATTTCTTTGGCGATATAAGCAACTTTATATCCTGGTTTAAAATCCTTCTGGCCCATAACTTCTGTTACGTGATAGCCAAACTGTGTTTTTACTACATCCCTTGAACCCACGGGATGCGTAAAACAATAATCATTGAACTCTTTTACCATGGTGCCATATCCAAATGTTCCCAGGTCGCCGCCTTTTGTTTTAGTAGCATCAGTATTATATTGAAATGCAAGCGCACCAAAATCAGATCCGTTGTTTACTGCAACAAATAGACTATCTGCAAGCTTTTTTGCTGATGAATCATCCATCAATGGCTGACCGGTTTGCGGATCATTTGTACCAATCAGAATGTGCCTGGCTTTTACACTATCCGGAACATTATTGGTTCCCAATACTTTTGCAATTACATAGTTTCCTTTATCCATGAATGGTCCAAACACACCACCAATGGGCAGGCTTGCGATGGTATCAGCTAAAGCCGGAGCCAGTTTTGATTTTGGAGAAAAATCATCTGAAAAATCAACCAATGAACTATTTCTCGCTACAAAGGCTTTTGCATTTGAATCTGCAGCAAATCCGGCCCTGAGTTCTTCAAGTTGACCAGCTACAGCTGCCGTGTCGGCGCCACTGGCCAGCTGGCTGAATGATACATAAGATATATTACGCCCTTCTTCCTGTTTGAACATGTCTTTGTGATTCTTCACATATTCATTTACATCGGCATCAGAAACAACCACGCTGCTATCTGAAATTTCTGAATAAGGAATCCCTACATATGAAATGGTTGCAAAATTCTTTGAATCTGCAGTTTCTTTTTCCTGCATCCAGGTAGGATAATACACACTTGCATTTAAAAGACCGGTATATTTTGCTACAGTTGTGCTGATATTCAATGGATCAATGATCTGTGCATTAACCGCTTCTTTTTGTTCTCCCTTGAATTTTTTAATGTTTGCTATAGCTGTTTGCGCTTTTGCAATATCCAGTTTTCCGGTAATGGAATCCTTCATGCCTTGTTCCTGAACAAAAGGATTGGATGGATCATCGCTTAATAATATAGATGCAAGTTCTTTTGAAGTAAACTCTATTCCCAGTTTTTCGGCTTCAGCAAAAAATATTTTTTCTGCTACTATCTGGTTCCACATCTGTTCCCTCATCTGGTATGTTTGTGGACGTTGACCGCGTTGCGCCTGCATGTCTTCTGCCTGTTTTACCCGCTTATTGAACTCGCCAAGTTCTATTCCGTCGCCATTTACCTTACCGATATTAGATGACAAAGAACCAAACAGTTTACTGCTTCCTTGTTTGGCATCCATTAAAATAAACCCGATCAAACTTAAGGCAATAACTACAATAACAATGGCTGCCCCTTTATCACGAATACTTTGAATAATTTGCATATGTCTGGTTGTTAGATTTTTGGAGGGCAAAAATAGGGTAAAAAACCTTATCATTCCCTAATTTTTCGACAGCAGAAAAAGGGCAAAAGCGGCTTAGGGTATAGATTTTAAGTAAAAATCGATATTTCATAATAGTAATTTATATAATATGAATTAAAAATCGATATTCACATACCCTTTGTTAATAACCTATGTTTTTAGTGGATATCTACCAAAAGCCGGACTTCGGAATAGGAACAGTTGGGGAATAAGAAATTGATTTTAACTCCCCGAAAATATTAAAACCGTTTTTGGCCAACTTGTTCTTACCGTATTAACATCCTTTTTTAAAAAAAACGCGTTTTTATTTTCCCCGTACGTTTTTATTAACGAATGTTGATTAAGTATACGATTCTAAAATATTTCATTGATATGATTGATTAAGATGGAAAACATAACAAAGAAAAAAATGTTAATCAAATGTGTATGAGCGTGGATAAACTAAACTTTTTAATTTTACAATAGAAAGGGAAAACAATATTTCCACTTATTAACAGCCCTAATAGTAGTAAGTGATTATATAAATAAATAGTATTAATACATATTATGGCAGATATTAACAATGAACAAATGCAAAAAATTGTTTCACAAAAAGGCTTCCTTGATGTGGAGATAGATGTGAACCTTGATCTGTTTTCTGAAATTGAAAAACTCAAAAAGGAAAAAAATGCAATCATCCTGGCACACTACTACCAGGAACCTGATATACAGGATGTGGCGGATTTCATTGGAGACAGTCTTGGTCTTTCTCAAAAGGCTGCAAGTACAGATGCCGATATCATCGTTTTTGCAGGTGTTCACTTTATGGCAGAAACTGCCAAAATTTTAAATCCTTCTAAAAAGGTTTTACTGCCCGATCTGAATGCAGGTTGTTCTTTGAGCGATTCTGCGCCACCGGCTTTGTTTAAATTATTCAAGGACAAACATCCCGATCACCTGGTGATCACTTATATCAACTGTAGCGCCGGTATGAAAGCCCTGAGTGATATAATCTGTACTTCTTCCAATGCTCAAAAGATCGTTGAAAGTTTACCGGCCGATCAACCGATCATTTTTGCGCCAGATAAGAACCTTGGCGCTTATATCAATAAACAAACGGGAAGAAACATGCTCTTATGGAATGGTTCCTGTATCGTGCATGAAATATTCAGCCAGGAGAAAATTACCAAATTAAAGATCAGGCATCCAAATGCAAAAGTAATTGCACATCCTGAGTGTGAAGAACCAGTGTTGGCCCTGGCAGACTATATAGGGAGCACCACTGGACTTTTAAAATATTCCCAGGAAGATAGCTGCCAGGAATTTATTGTGGCAACAGAGACCGGTATACTGCACCAGATGCAAAAAGCCAGTCCGGGCAAAACATTTATTCCTGCCCCGCCAAATAATGCATGTGCCTGCAATGATTGTCCATATATGAAATTAAATACATTGGAAAAATTATACCTGTGTATGAAATATGAATTGCCAGAAATTATTATGGATGAATCATTACGGCTTGCTGCAAAAAAGCCAATTGACAGGATGTTAGAGATCAGTGCTAAATATGGTTTATAAACTTATTGTTTCCAGAAAGCGCCAATCCTTGTAACCAGGTTTTCACGGATATTCATATAAAATAAATTGATATCTCCAATGTGAAAATTCTTTTTGAAGAAAAGGAATTTACCAAATACATTGGGTTTGCTTGTCCACAATATATTCTGATGTACACGGGCACTTACCACATGCGGTACGATCTTATTGAAATTTTTTAAAACGCCTCCCCTGTTTTTTTCGGATGAAACGGCTTCTTCTGTCATGGTCCATGTCAAAGGATTTACAACGATTGAATTATTTTTTTCTTCCTTTATATAATCCGGCACATAGCCACTTTTAAAAGTTCTCCAGGAAATCACACAACCTGTAGATGTAGAATCTTTACAGGAGCGGATTTCTGAAAAATAGTTTTGAGGAACCGGTAACCCGATCAGGTAAGCGCAAACAAGTTTATTATATAAATTTTTTCCTTCAAAATATTCTTTTATTAATCGGGCTCCATGCAAAGTGCCCTGGCTATGTGAAGCAATGATGATCGGCCGGCCGGCATTTAAGTGCGATAGATAGTATTCAAATGCGTTTTTGATATCCTGGTAAGCAATGTCAAAATATATTTTTGAAACAGAATCCGGAGCAAAAAAAGTTCTGAAATGAGCCTGTCGGTACCTCGGTGCAAAAACCCTGCAACTGGCATTGAATACACTGGCCTGGTATAGAATGGTACTTTGGTCTGTTTTCAGGTTTAGTTTTATATCATCGATATTGGCATTCCAGGCGGGATCATTTTCCTCTGTAAAAGTGGTTGGGTATATAAAAAATACATCGACAGTTGAATCTGCTGTGTAGGTAGAAATCAATGGAGCGGGTACACTATCTGAAGGATCTTTTTTCCAGGGATGGGCTGCCCAATAAGAAAGGTTGCTATAAGCAGGCAAGCCCGAAAGATTTTCTTCTTTTTGAAGATTTGCCGACGGAATTGTTTTATTTGAACATGATTGCAGGATAACGATAGAAAAAAGGGTATAAAAAAGCAAACTGGCAAGCCTATTTAAAAAATAAGTTTTGTAAATTTTCATAATCAAATCTACATTCGCCCAACCTTAAAAGAAAAATTATTTATGTCGATACCATCTGTAGACCTGGCAGATTTCATAAAAGGAGATGCTGTTAGAAAAGCCGGCTTTGTGGAGCAGTTGGGAAAAGCTTATGAAGAAGTTGGCTTTGTTGCAGTAAAAAATCATGGTATTTCCGATTCGCTGATAGCAGATCTATATTCATATGTTCAGCAGTTTTTTTCTCTTCCATTAGAATTAAAGCGAAAATTTGAAATCCCCGGAATGGCCGGCCAGCGTGGGTATACAAGCTTTGGTACCGAACATGCCAAAGGTAGTGATGCACCTGACCTCAAAGAATTTTTCCAGTATGGCCAGGTTGACCAGGGTGCATATACAGCTGAATTATATCCTAAAAATGTACAGGTAGACCTGGTTAAAGGATTCAATGAAGTATTTGACGAGGCCTATAAAGGTTTTGAAACATCCGGCACCTATTTATTACAAGCCATTGCTTTATATCTTCAGTTGCCAGAGCATTATTTTGATGAGTTTGTTCACAATGGCAATTCTATTTTGCGGGCCATTCATTACCCGCCGATCACCCATGAGCCAAAATCGGCCATCCGGGCAGAGCAGCATGAAGACATCAACCTGATCACTTTGCTGGTAGGAGCTTCAGCGGATGGTCTAGAAATATTAAGCAAACAGGATACCTGGGTTCCTGTTACTTCTTTGCCCGAACAGATCGTGGTAAATGTGGGGGATATGTTGCAGCGACTAACCAATAATAAACTTAGAAGTACAACACACCGGGTGGTAAATCCCGACAGATCGTTGTGGCATACAAGTCGTTTTTCCATCCCGTTTTTTCTTCATCCAAAAGCCGGTATGAATTTGCAATGCCTGGATAGTTGTGTTGATGAACTACATCCTTTGATGTATGATAAAATTACCGCAGGTGAGTATCTTGACGAACGGTTACGGGAAATTGGTCTCAAGAAATAGAGGATGATTATTTAAGTAAGAAATATTTTTCTATTGACGCTACTTAGGCATATATCTTTTCTGAAAGTGGTTTTACTGTACACCTTAACAGCTTTTGGCGGACCACAGGGACATTTGGGTATGATGCTTAAAACGTTTGTAAATAAGCGCAGGTATATTTCTGAAGAAGAACTGTATGAATACAATTCTTTTTGCCAGTTGCTACCAGGAGCTTCGAGTACACAAGTTCTTACGCTGATCGGTTATAAACGTGGCGGAATCGTACTGGCTGTTCTTACGCTGATTATCTGGATACTTCCCGCCTGCATTTTAATGGGAGCACTTTCTTTTTTACTTACCTATTTTACAGATAAAAATCTTACTGAAAGTCTTTTTAGGTTTATTCAACCGATGGCCATTGGTTTTTTATTATATGCTGCTATTAAAGCTTTTTCTGTTTCTGTAAAGAATGTGATCACGCAGGTGATCATGCTGCTATCCATGATCGTTACCTATCTCTTATTTAAAACACCCTGGGTTTTTCCGTTGCTGATCATAGGCGGGGGAATCGCTACAAACTTCAGCAGCAAAAGGATTCCCGATAGAGAGAATATAAAGCCACGACAAATTCGCTGGACCAATATCTGGTTGTTTGTCGTCATTTTTATTATTGCAGGAATTTTGAGTGAAACTGCCCGTAAGCAGGATTGGCCTAACAGGAAGGCCTATAACCTTTTTGAGAATTTTTACCGGTTTGGAAGTTTCGTATTTGGTGGTGGTGACGTTTTATTACCAATGATGCTTGATCAATATGTGGCCAGGCCGGTGGCGCCGAAAATAATTGTAAAGAATCCCAACGCTATTAAAATTGACAAGACAGATCTGCTAACTGGTTATGGAATGGTGAGAGCCATTCCCGGCCCGGTATTTTCGGTAGCATCATTTGCTGGCGGAATGGCATTGCAAAAGGAAGGATATCGCATGCAACTGCTCGGTTGTGTGTTGGGTTCGATAGCCATCTTTTTGCCCAGTGCACTGCTGGTATTGTTCTTCTTTCCTGTGTGGCAATATTTAAAAAAGTTTGTTGTGGTTTACCGTGCTTTGGAAGGCATCAATGCGGTTGTGGTTGGCGTTATGTGGGCTGCTACTTTATACTTATTGCACGGAATACCACTGAAAGATTTCAATAGTACAAGCATTGTAAGCCTGCTGGTGATAGCGGGTACTTTTTTGCTTTTGCGTTATACCAGACTCCCGGCACCGTTGATTGTTTTAAGCTGTTTATTTTTTGGATGGATTTTCTAAAGATGACCGGTAATAATGATTTCTTTCGATTTCCTCTTTAACACTATCGGGCACGAGGTACCGGATAGATTTTCCTTTGGCAATAAGCTCACGGATACGGGTAGACGAAATGTCCAGCAATGGCGCATCCATAATGGAAATGTTTGCATTGAAGGTATTTGAAATTTCAAAGCCCGGTCGTTTGTAAATATAGATGGGGTAGTTTTTTAGAATGTTTTCTCCATTTTTCCACTGTGGAAGATTTTCAAAACCATCGCTTCCCATCACCAGTACGAATTCGTGATTCGGGTATTTTTCCGCCAGGTAGGTGAGGGTATTTATGGTATAAGAAGGTTTGGGTAATTTAAATTCAACATTGCTGGCTCTTAAAGTATCTTCTCCTTCAATGGCTGTTTTAACGAGGTTTAACCGATGGTTTTCATTTAATAAAGTACGCGAGTTTTTAAAAGGGTTTTGTGGCGAAACTATGAACCATACTTCCTGCAGATCGGTATGATGGCTGATGTGGTTGGCTATGATCAAATGGCCAATATGGATGGGATTGAAAGAGCCGAAATACAAACCTATCTTCATATTAAAAATAAATATAATTTATATTACTTCCTCAACCAGGATATTTTCGGCTTCGTTTAGCCTTAAACTTAGGCGATATCCGGCAACGGTTATTGAGATTGGATCTTTAAAGGGAGCTACCTGGTCAACCGTAACGATCTCGCCTGGTACACAACCCATTTCCATAAGTTTTAAATAGATATCATCATCTTCAAATGACTTAATGATAACTTTTTTTCCAATTTGAATTTCTGACAGTTTCTTATACATCTTCTGGCTACACGTTAATTTGCAGGCTGTAAAATTAAGTTTATAAGAGTTCTGTTTAATTTCGATATGAGAAATAATACTATGGGAAAGATTTTATGGCAGTTTCAAAAGTCTTGTACTTTACAAGATCGGAACAAGTTGAAATTATTTATTCTGGATATTTTTAAGCTTGAGAAAAGACCCTTGGCAGAACTATCGTTTGTTTTCTGTGATGATGATTACCTGCTAGGTATAAACCGATCTTATCTTAACCACAATTATTTTACCGACATTATCACATTTGATTTAACTGAGCCAGGCTCCCAATTGGTTACTGGTGAGATATATATTAGCATTGATACGGTTAGGGAGAATTCAGTTCGTTTTAATTGTTCATTCAGAGAGGAGCTTCACCGGGTAATATTTCATGGTTGTCTACATTTATGTGGTTACGGAGATAAGAAAAAGGGAGACAAGGTTCAAATGCGACTTAAAGAAGACTTCTATATGACTAAATATGGCCTCGCTGTCACAGGATAGTTCTCGCCACTTCCCCTTTTGTTCCACGTGGAACATTTACCTTTTTAATCCTGTCCGGCATTCTTTGTTCCACGTGGAACATTTGCTCAATCTTCCTAAGCGGGACAATCTATTAGAAAATAAAGGTCCGAATAGTACCTTTGCCCGATGTTTCCAGAATATGATATAATAGTAGTGGGTGCCGGGCACGCCGGTTGCGAGGCCGCCGCTGCCGCCGCAAACATGGGCAGCAAGGTGTTGCTGATTACCATGAACATGCAAACCATTGCCCAGATGAGCTGTAACCCTGCGATGGGCGGGATTGCAAAAGGGCAGATCGTAAAAGAAATTGATGCGATGGGTGGTTACAGTGGAATCGTTACAGACAAGAGTATGATCCAATTCAGGATGCTAAACCGTTCCAAAGGGCCAGCTATGTGGAGCCCAAGGGCGCAAAGCGATCGCATGTTGTTTGCTACTACCTGGCGGGAAATGCTGGAGAATACTCCCAATGTTGATTTTTACCAGGACATGGTCAAGGAATTGATCATCGAAGGAAATATCGTTAAAGGAGTAGTTACCGGCCTGGGGCATCATATTCATTCGAAAGCAGTGGTACTAACGAATGGCACATTCCTGAATGGAGTCATTCATATAGGGGAAAAGAATTTTGGAGGAGGCCGGGTAGCTGAAAAAGCAGCGACTGGTATTACCGAACAATTGGTTTCACTTGGGTTTGAGAGCAACCGCTTAAAAACGGGAACTCCGCCAAGAATAGATGGCAGGAGCCTCGACTATTCCAAAATGGAGGAACAAAAAGGGGATGAAGAGATCGTTGGCTTTAGCTATTTAGAGAAACCAGGATTAAAAGCTTCAGAACAACGTAGTTGCTGGATCACTTATACGAGCCAGGATGTTCACGATATATTAAAAACCGGGTTTGAGTCCAGTCCGATGTTTAAAGGAAGGATCCAGGGAACTGGTCCAAGGTATTGTCCCAGCATAGAAGACAAGATCAACCGGTTTGCAGAGCGGGACAGACACCAGTTATTTGTTGAGCCTGAAGGATGGAATACCGTAGAGATTTATGTGAATGGCTTTTCAACCTCTTTATCAGAAGATGTTCAATTACAAGCACTTAGAAAGGTCCCGGGATTTGAGAACTGTAAAATGTTCAGGCCTGGTTATGCTATTGAGTACGATTATTTTCCACCTACCCAACTAAAGTTTAGCCTGGAGACAAAGCTCATAAGCAATTTGTTTTTTGCCGGGCAGATCAATGGAACAACAGGCTATGAAGAGGCGGCTTGCCAGGGATTGATGGCAGGAATTAATGCCCACCAGGCATGTATAAACCAGGAACCATTGGTGTTAAAGAGAAGCGAAGCCTATATTGGCGTGCTGATAGATGACCTCATCAACAAGGGCACAGATGAGCCCTACCGGATGTTCACCAGCCGGGCCGAATTCAGGACTTTGCTTAGGCAGGATAATGCAGACATGCGTTTAACCGAGATCAGCTATCGCCTGGGCCTGGCCAGCCAACAAAGGATGGAAAAGCTCCAGCTTAAAAAGCAGCACCTGGCCGAAGTGATGCAGATCCTGGAACAAACCAGTGTAGAACCTGCCGAAGTGAATGACTATTTAAACAGCGTATATTCGTCACCGTTATCATCACGACAGAAATTGTCGCAACTATTGTTGCGTCCCGGGGTAGACATCCGGACGATGTTGCCATTTGTTGATTCAATAAGGGAAAAACTTTCCCCTTACACTGCCGATGTTACCGAACAGGCTGAGATCAGCATCAAATATGATATATATATAGAAAAGGAAAAGGAACTAGTGAATAAAATGAGCCAGCTGGAAAATTTATCGATTCCAGATAATTTTAACTACGATAAACTCGTTTCATTGAGCAATGAAGCCCGGCAAAAATTCATGAAGATTCAACCCAGGACCCTTGGACAAGCTTCGAGGATATCAGGTGTGAATCCGAGTGATGTGCAGATATTAATGTTATACATGGGCCGTTAATATTAAAAGCAAATTTTTATATTTATCAAATGGATAAAAGCAAAATCTTTTCTACGGTAAAAAATTCACTGGACAAAGAAGGACTTGGTGTTCAAAGCATAGACATGACAAGGCCCTGGGGCGGATTCTTTGTTATCAATGAAGCTGACTCAGAAAAATTCATAGATCAATATTTTCCTGCATTGGATAAGACCCAATTGCTACATGGAAAATTAAGTCCGAAAATATTACTTGTTCAACCAGGCAAAAAACTAAGCTGGCAATATCATCACCGCAGGTCGGAGATCTGGAAGTTGATTGAAGGACATGCAGCAGTGGCTACCAGCGATACCGATGTTGAAAGCGAGGTCCATTATTTACAACTTGGAGAAACCATTACATTAAAGCAGGGCGAAAGACACCGGCTCATAGGTTTAGAAGATTGGGGTATTGTTGCAGAGATTTGGGTGCATACCGATGTAAACAATCCCAGTAATGAAGATGATATCGTAAGGCTCCAGGATGATTTTGGAAGATAATTATATACCAGGTTCAGCCTGTACCACACGCTCAGATGCTAACACCCATTTCAATTCTCCATAGCTGATATCCGGAAGAAATTCTTTCAAAGATTGTAAGCTTACCATTCCTCCCAATTTTTGTGCGTCGCGGATGGCCTGTTGTTTTTGTTTGTCAACCATTCGGTCTAATGAAATCTCACCCGTACCAATAAAGTGAGCTATATGTCCTTCGATGGTTGAAAGGGAAAGCCCCCTTTCTGTAGCGATCTCCTGTAATGATTTTCCTGAAGACCACAACCTAAACGTCTCCTGTTTGGTATCTGTTTTTTTAGTCGCAGTACTTTTTGTTTTTTTCGAAACTTTCTCTTTCCCGGTGTGGGGCATACTTTCGAGGTTATGTAAAGAGCAATACTCCTGAATGACCTGGATAAACGCAGGTCCAAATTGTTTGATCTTCACCAGGCCAAAGCCATTGATCAATGCAAGCTGGGATGTTGTTTGAGGAAGGAAAACAGACATCTCTTCAATAGACTGGGTATTGCATATCATAAAAAGCGGTACATTCTTTTCCGCAGCCAGGCTGTTCCTTTTATCTTTCAAAGAAAGGTATAATTCAGGATGTGTAATATTGGCGGGAAGCGCCATTGATTTACCTGAATATGCATTCACCGGGAATGGACTCTTTTTATAAGCAGCCTTGTGCTCACGGTAACGGGTAAGTGAAAATCCATCCAGGCTTCCACGAAATATATATTCCTGGAATGATATAGCCTCATAAATTTTTTCCAGTTTTCCCGTATATTCTTTTGCCATTTGCCGGTTATCAGAATTAGCAGGAGAACCACATATGGCTTCAATGGTTTTTTTAAGCTCCGCCTGAAACCAGGTTGCAGCCTTTTTAAATCTCTCCTGGAACGCTTCGTTTTCTTCCGGTAAAGAAGGCGCTGCAAAATAATCCTGCAGCTCCCATCGGAATGTTGCTCCATGCTGAATAAAAATATCGATTTGTCTTTTGATCAACTTGAGCCAGTCCTCTACCGTTGACCCCCAGTTTGTATTTGATTTCACCCATGCAAGGATTTCTGATATCCTGGCCTGGCTATTTTTAAAATCAAACAAATCATTTACAAGATCCTGTTGATATTTCCTGGACGCAAGAAACAACATTCTCTCCCTTGATTGATTGCTGGGTTGTTTTGAAGCAAATTCAACGATGCGTTCATCATTGTGCAGGCTGGCATTAGAGATCTTACTGTGTAAAACAATTCCCCCGAGGCTGGTACACCTGCTCAGGGCAACATATACCTGACCTGGTGCAAAGGCCCTGCCCGCATCAATGATCGCCTTTTCAAAAGTGAGTCCCTGGCTTTTGTGGATGGTAATGGCCCAGGCAAGCCGGATCGGGTATTGTGTAAATGAGCCAAGCTCTTCTTCATCTATCTGGTTGGTGCTATTATTCAAACTATACCTTATGTTCCGCCATGTTTCTTTTTTAACCTCTATCAATAGTTCATCGCTATCATTTTTACACGATACCCAGATCTTGTCATCTGAGATATCCTGCACGATTCCGATCTTTCCATTAAAATAGCGCCTGATCTTTTCCATATCATTTTTTATAAACATGACCTGGGCGCCAATCTTGAGTTGAAGTGAATCATCGGCAGGGTAGGCATTTTCATAAAAAGTTCCATTGATCTCTGCTTTAAAGGAATAGGTTTTGCCTGTTAAACGGGAAAGAGACTCCTGGTTAATAGAATCGGCTTTTTGATTGTGCGTGGTGAGGGTAATAAAATTTTCCCCGCCAACATAATCCGGAAGATACCTGCTGTGCAAAAGCCTGTAAGCGTCCTCATCCATTTCATTATTGCGAACTTTGTTGAGCAGGTCAATGAAGGATGTATCACTTTGCCGGTAAACTTTTTCCAGTTCAATATACACTGGTGGTTGCTCCGTTACAACGAGGCTACTAAAAAAATACTGGTTTGGATACCAGCTTTGCAAGAGCGTCCATTCATCTTCTTTTATAACAGGGGGCAACTGGTGCATATCACCAATATACAAAACCTGCACTCCGCCAAACGGCTGATCGTGGCAGCTGCGAACATGTCGTAATACACAATCAATGGCATCCAGTACATCACAACGTACCATGCTGATCTCATCGATAACCAGCAGTTCAAGCTGCTGCATCATTTCTTTTTTCTCGCTGGTTAATTTAAGTTTGGCAACCAGGTTATGTTTATCCATCACGGGTTGGGCGCCAAAACCCTGTTTGCTTCCAGGTATAAAAGGAGCAAAAGGCAATTGAAAAAAAGAATGAATGGTAGAACCCCCGGCATTGATGGCTGCTACACCAGTGGGCGCAAGGATAACCGTATTCTTTGTAGTAGTTTCCCTGATGTATTTGAGAAAAGTAGTTTTACCGGTTCCTGCTTTCCCGGTTAAAAAAACCGGGTGGCTGCTGTTATGGATAAAACCAGCGGCTATCTCAAAAACAGGATTGTTGTCATCGGGCATCTGCATAGAGCAATTTATATAAAATCTGTTTCAAAAAAATATATGACAGAAGAAAAGGATATTGAAGGCGGCCAGGCGCACATCGGGATGTACAACAGCAACAAATCCCTAACCCCTCATCCCGAGCCCCCTCAACCACAACCAACCTGGCTGCGAATCAATATCCAATTCCCTGCCACAACAGTTACCATCAGGCAGATGCCTTACTTCCCAATAACAACATTTCATTCACCTGTATCTCGGTAACATATTTTTTATTGCCTTCCTTATCGGTGTAATTTTTATTGATGAGCTTTCCTTCAATGGCCACCTCTGTGCCTTTGTTTAAATACTTTTCGGCGATGTCTGCAATCTTTCCCCAGGCGATCAGGTTATGCCATTGTGTTTCCTTTACTTTTTCTCCTTTGGTATTGCGGTAAATCTCATTAGTGGCCACAGAAAATTTAACCAGCTTTTTTCCACTTTCGGTTGTACGTACTTCGGGTGCATTGCCCAGGTTACCGATCAATTGAACTTTGTTTCTTAATGCGTTCATAGCTTTAATTTTTAAAATGATTTTTTATTTATTTCAACGGGATGGCGCCATTTCCCGACAACACAAAGATGATAGTGCTGGTAAAGCTTAATCGTATTTTAAGTGTTTATAGTTGTATGTAACCGTTTGCAAACACTTGCATGTCTTCATAATTTTTTGTAATTTTTGCTGATATAAATCCTGCCGTAATGAATACAATACCAGCACAAAAACTTTGTCTTGCCTGCAACAAGCCTGTAAAAGGGCGAACAGATAAAAAATTCTGTGATGATGTTTGCCGTAATCAATATCACAATGAATTAAAGGCCGACACCAATAACCTCATGCGAAATATTAATCATGCATTGGGAAAGAACAGGCGTATACTCGAGGCTTTGATAAATGAAGGAGACGAGATGGCAAAAACAACCAAAGAAATTTTGTTGCAGGAAGGTTTCCAGTTTAAATATATTACGCACACATATACAAATAAAAAAAACTCCACCTATTTCTTTTGTTATGATCATGGATACCTGCCTTTGGAAAACGACTGGTATTTATTGGTAAGAGCAACAGAACCGCGTTGATCATGCAGATAGTTTCAGCGAAAGTTGTTGATGTACATTTTTATGGACAGGTGTATTTATTTCCGGCATACTGCTAAGATCATCGTCGTGCAATTCAATGCGCCGGGTAATATCAGAAAGCGTTGTGATGCGTTGAACGGTGTAAGGAATCGTGTCGAGGCCCGAAACAAATTTGAGTATATAATTATACATCCCGATCAGGTTACCGGCCAGCATCGTGGTTCCAAACATATTGGTAGAAATGAGCAACGATGCGCCGATAACCAGCAACACCATGATCTCTATCATTCCAAAATTAAATGCTTCTTTATCTGAAATTTTTACCTGCCATTTTCTTAATGCATTATAATGGTTTTGAATCGCATCTTTATTTCCACCCGAAATAATGCCAACCTGTTTTTCCAACTCATCATTTTTTAACCGCGTTAATGTTCTCATTTTTCTGCCATAAAAATAGCTGACCAACATTACTGGTAATAATATTGCGAAACAAATAGCTACCACCGATCGGTCATAAAAATATAATAGCACAAGAGAACCCAATAAATTATACAGTGCTTCCATTATATACACCAGGTCGTATTCCAGGAAATCGACAAACTCGCGGGATAATGTGGAGTGTGCACTTAACCGGGAAACATCGGCTTTACCATACCGGCGGGATAAAAACCGTGTAACGAGACTGGTATAAATGGCCGAATAGGTCCTGGTATCATACATATGCCGCACAGTTCCTATCAACAACCAGGATAAATGTACCACCGACAACATGATTAACCCGTGATAACTTCCTTTCACCAGGTCGTTGACGGCCATGCCCAGGAAAAAGGGACGCATCAATGAACCCAGCATTTCCAACGAAAACAATACATATGTTACCAGCAATCGCCAACGATGCTGAAGCATTAGTTTCTTTAAAATTTCAAACCTCGACATAAACCAAGCATTAAAATAATTACATAAATAGGCCGCCTATGTTACCAGAACATTGGCCAGGCGTGCGGGGGAGTTAGTAAGACGGGAAAAAGGGTGGCTGGTTTAAGGAACAATGTTCAATTCTCTGTTGGTAACAGAGATACTGGGTGTTCCGGTAATGAGACCCTTGCAGTTTTCGTTTCCGCAGGTGCACATAAACGGTTCCATATGTTCATCTAAAAATAAGGCGTAATCGAGGGTTAGTTCTTCGCCTTTTTTAATGTCACGAAGGGCATATACGTTCAGCCCTTTGTAAGCGGTGTTAGCATGACAACTGTGATTTTGCGGTGCCCACCCAGCCGGATTTTCATCCCACAGCAAAAATACTTCATTGCTGATGGGGTAGGCGTATTTTTTAAAATTTTCTAATTCCTTAACATTCCAGTTGTTTTTTATATATGACTTGGTTGCAATGCGTTGGGCCTTCTCTTCTCCTTTAAAAATGACCTCATTTTTGGGAATATTGCAGGTAGCATAAATACCAAAACCCGCTATGGCATTGCCTTTCATAGTATATTTCTTCTGTTTACTGCGATGCCGGGCCATGCCTTCCGCAATGATCTGTTGCAGGAAAGCTGCCTGCCCGGTGCCATCTTTTTTGAGAATGTAGTCAGCAGACCCTTCGTAACCATCCGTGTAAAAAACAGAACAAGTAAAATTGATCTCCAGGAAATATAGTTTGCCCTTGGAATCCATCCTGAAATCGAGCCTGGCATAACCAACCCCACCGAATCCTTTAAAAATATTTTCTGCTGCTTCCTGCAATTGATCAACCAGGCGGGTATCCGTTACCGAAACATTGCATTCGGGATGAAGTTCAGATGTCTTCAAGGCATAGGTCTTAAAGCAGCGTCCTTTTGGGAAAATATATTCAACCGGTTTAAATACCGTTACTTTCTTTTCGTTTCCCCCATTCGCCGCCAGCATTACGGTGAACTCCCTGCCTTCCACATACTCCTCCACCAGGATGGGTCCATATTCATCCAGTATAGCAGCCACTTTTTGTTTTAGCTCAGTTTCATTGTTTACCAACGAATGTTCATCGATGCCGAGGCTGTCTCCAGCTTTTGCAGGTTTAACAAAAAGCGGGTAGGCCAGGTGTTTGCAGGCGGCTTCTATATCAACCATCTCTTCTATCAATGCGTAAGCAGGTGTGGCCACGCCCTCTGTGTATGCTACATACTTCATCAGTTCTTTAGGGGGGTCGTACAACACGGAAGAGGGCCCGGTAAAAGGCAGGTTCAGTTGTTCGAGAAAGTAGATCACATCAATGGATGGCACTTCCCATTCGAGGTAGCCTTCGCATAAATTGACAAATACATCATATTTTTTCTTGGCCAGTTCTTTCAGCTGCCGGTACGTAGTGAGTTTATTAAGGAACACATGATCCACAATAGCACCCGGTAATAAAGCAGAAAGATTCCTGGGAGGATCGTAATTTTTATAATCGACCGAAGTAGTTGAGTAATCGGGTTGCAATACACAAACTTTCAGATCCTTCGAAACAGACCCGCTTTCTTCTGAAAAACGTTCAGCCTGTTTGCCATTTTTATGTTCGTCGGGATGATGCATGTAATGTATAGATCGAAAGTGTTTTAATCTTCACACAAGTTAACAAGGGAGGAGATAAAAAGAAAATTATGCGATCTTTCTTTGTAATTCTTTTCTTTTTTGTTTTTCTTTTTGGGTAGCCCGGGAAAAAGCATCTTTGATGATCTCTACTACCAGCTCAGTAAAACTTTTTCCCGAAAAACGAAGTATGGCGCCAATGGATGTATAATTCTCATCTTCACTGATGCCGCATTGGGCATTGACTTCCAGCACATATAATTTTTTTGTTTCAGCATCCATGCGAATATCAACCCGGGTGTATCCTTTTCCTTTGGTGGCACAATAGGCGTCCCAACTGAGTTTTTTGATCGGCTCTATAAGATCGGGATGTGGTAACTGGTATTCATAAAAATTTTCTTCCTGCGGCATGGCCGATTCTTCTTCATAAATTTCCCATAAGCGATCGAAGGAAAGAAATTTTTCTCTTTCAGGTAGCGATGCATGAAATACCCTTTCTACGGGTGTATATATGACCGCCTTTTTGGGATCTTTATAAGAACCGCTGATGAGTACTGTATATTCCGGACCGGCGATAAATTTTTCGGCAATGATGCCATCGGCAGTGAGGTTCCATCCGCGGTACCCATCAAACATTTGCTTCAATAAGGTTGACAGCGATTCTTTATTATCTACTACATTTTTGATACCCACGCCCATGCTACCACCCGAAACGGCTGGCTTAATGATCAGTGGTGTTCCCAGTTTTTCAAACAGGCGGTCAACATCCTGGTCAACATCTGTGATACTTTCCCAGGCCGCATTGGCAACGCCAGCCCGGTCAAATGCGTTTTTCATTGGAACCTTCGAGGTGGTGATGTGATAAAAATATTCATCAGCGCCTGTATATACAATGTCTTTGTCTTCGAGCATTTTTACAACCGAGATGCCGGGAGTACCATTGATTTCATCGCCATCACATAAATTCAAAACGACCGGGATCAGGTCGCTGTTCTCTTTTTCCGCATCAATTTTTTCAATGATGTGGCGGTAGGTCAACATATTTACCGGTTGCCATTGCCATTGGATCTGCAGCGATTCAAAAACACGGGTATATTCTTCAATGCTTTGCGAAAAGTCGTAATAATAATCGATGTTATCGTCGTTGGTTTGCAGGCTAGGCGCCAAAACCCATACTTTGATGAGGTTGAAAGGGATCGATTTAGATAAAGAGGGGGTTAGTGTCATATCAGAATTAGCTAGGATGGTTTTTGCAACTGCTCCTCGATGAAGCGGGTAAGGCGGTAGTTTTTTAATGTATCAAAAGGAATGTGTTGTGCCCCTTTTATATTCTGCAGGCAATCTTTGCTGCCGCAAAAACAAATGAAGGGTTGCGCCATCTCAAGTTCGGTTGAAGGATAAAAAAAAGTAAACTCTTCATTCGGCTCAATGTCTTTTAACGCAATCAATTCCATACTATGCGTATCAAAAAAAACATTCGGGCTGCAACTATGATTGGTGTATTGAAGAAAATGCGGCATTAACGTGATGTGTTGTTGAATGCCTGTTTGTATAGTAAGATAATTAGGTTCTGCAAAAACCTGGTCTGCAGAAAAGCTGCAAATAATTTCACCTGGGTTGAAATGCACCGTAGCATGCAGGGATTTTTGTTGAGTGACCGTATTTTCTATGATCTCGGCAAAATCGTGTTTGCTGACAATCCGGTTGCTGGCATTGGTTGCGGCTATGTTGATCATGCAGCTATGAGTAAATAAAAGTGAAAAGGTTTAATGGCGGAATTTGCTATTGAAAGATATAAAGGATCATAAATAAATCGGTAAAACTTATGCTAAAGTTTTCAACAATAAAATGTAGTTGTTCATTGATGAAACAACCACTTAATTGTTTTGTAAAAATGTAACGAACAGGTTGCTGAGTTTTTCATCTGCCTTGGCTGCTACTGCTAAAATTTCTGCAATATTCACCGGCATTAAATGATCGGGATCGCATTCATCAGTTATCACACTGATGGCAGCACATGGTAATTGAATGTGATTGGCAACAATGACCTCGGGAACAGTACTCATGCCAACCATATCGGCGCCTGCGTTTGCGAGGTAACGGTATTCGGCACGGGTTTCGAGGTTTGGTCCCGGTACTGCTACATAAACACCCTTGTGTAATTTGATATTTAATGATTGTGCTGAAAATTGAAGCTGATCAGACAGAACGGTATCATATGGATCGCACATATCCACAAACCTGTTTCCAAATGCCGGGTCATTTACGCCCCGCAATGGATTTTCGGGCAACAGGTTGATGTGATCATTGATCAGTACAAGATCTCCTTTTGAAAATAATTTATTCATACCACCCGCTGCATTGCTCAACAACAATTGAGAAATGCCCAGCGCCTTCATCACCCTTATCGGAAACGTAATTTCCTGCATGCTGTATCCTTCATAATAATGAAAGCGTCCCTGCATTACAATGATCTTATGATCACCAACTGTTCCGGTAAGTAATTGACCCTTATGAAATTCAACCGTGGATGAAACGAAATGAGGAATTTTAGTGTAAGCCACCTGTTGTTCAATGTTCATTTTACTGGTTAAAGAACCCAGGCCGGTACCCAATACAATGGCTGTTTTAGCGTCGGCAAAACCTATCGACCGAAGGTAAGCAGCAGCCTCCCCGATCTTTTCTATCATATTTTCCATGAGCATGTATTAATAAGCGGGAAAGATAAAACCATTTGGCTGATGATACTTTTTTTGCAATAAAAAAGTCGGGATAAATGACAGATAGAAATTTACATCCGGCAGAATAATTCATGCGTTCAAGCGATTTCTAATGCTAACTTCGTTTTAAACGATCCGGTTATGACACAACCTACCAATAATCTGGAGCAATTTAATAACCTGGTTTCGGTGAAGTACCAGTTATACAACAGCCTCTTTACTTCCCTGCCTTTTCACCGGATAGAAAAAACGGGTGTACTGCTTTCCCTATTGATGCATCAATGTGAAGAAGGATATAGAAAGAAATTAAATCCAACAGAGATCATTGATACCTTTTTTGCAACCAATTCGGAATATGATACAGATGAGAAAAAACGTTCACTGCTTTTCCGTTTTATTCAATACATAGAGCGGCAGGTCGTTTTGTTTGACGCACTTGAAGATGCGGCATTTACCCAGGTTCATGATATGTATGGTGCAGGAACGCTCAAACAACTGGAGCTGGAAGTGAAACAGGAACAACAGGAAGCGGCGCTTCGGGAAAAACTTAAAACCTTTTCCATCAGGTTGATCTTAACGGCACATCCTACCCAGTTTTATCCCGATACCGTGTTGGGCATCATCAATGACTTATCGAAATCTTTATCAGAAAATGATACCCCCCTGGTAAATACCTACCTGCAACAGTTGGGAAAAACGCCCTTCTTTAAACAACAGAAGCCGTCACCTTATGAAGAAGCAATCAGCCTCACCTGGTTTTTAGAAAATGTATTTTATACCGCAGCGGGAAATATCATCTCATCAATGAAGCAGAGCTTTCCCGGAACGATAAGCGAAGATCATCCCTTGATTCAATTGGGCTTCTGGCCCGGAGGTGATCGCGATGGGAATCCATTTGTTACCAGTGCCAGTACGATAAAAGTTGCCCGTGCACTCAGGAATTCCATTACCCGTTGTTATTACCTGGAAATAAGGAGACTAAAACGCAGGTTAACTTTCAAAGGTGTGGATAATATCTTAGCAGGATTGGAACAGCGTTTATACCAGGCCCTATTCTCTTCAGGTGCTCAACCACCCTTAACGGTTACGGATATTCGCTCGTCATTGGATAGTGCGCTACAGATATTGCGAAACGAGCATGGAGGATTATTTAAAGCCCTGATCGAAAACCTGTTGAATAAGGTCCAGGTTTTTGGATTGCATTTTGCAACACTCGATATCAGGCAGAACAGCAAAGTGCATACGCAGGTTTGGGAATCAATGGCAAAGGAAGGAATTGCTGTTGCAAAGAATTACATGTCGCAGGATGCAGACATGAAAATGAAATTCCTCGGAACGGTTTTATCTTCTGAAAGAATTGTTTCAAAAGATGAAATGGTTAATGAAACATTGAGCAGCATACAGGTCATGAAAACCATCCAGGAAGAAAATGGCGAAGCTGGTTGTAACCGTTATATCATCAGTCATTGTAACAGCGCTTTGCAGGTGATGGAAGTGTACGGACTGTTTATATTAAGTGGCTGGCAGCCAAACGCCATCACCGCTGATATCGTTCCACTTTTTGAAACCATCGAGGATCTGCACAATGCTTCACAGATCATGAAAACACTTTATGAAGATGAAACCTATTCCCGGCATCTAAAGATGCGAAATATGCGCCAGACGATCATGTTGGGTTTTTCGGATGGATCCAAAGATGGCGGATATATGATGGGAAACTGGAGCATTTATAAAGCAAAAGAAACGATTACCGCATTATCCCGAAAGCATCAAATAGATGTGGTTTTTTTTGATGGGCGTGGAGGACCGCCTTCAAGAGGTGGTGGTAAAACGAATCGCTTTTATGCATCCATGGGAAAAAATATTGCGCAAAAAGAAATACAAGTGACCATACAGGGACAAACAATCAGCTCCAATTTTGGAACGGTTGCTTCTGCGCAGTATAATATGGAAGGCCTCGTGCATGCAGGCATTTTCAATGAATTGTTTTCTGAAAAAAGCATTACCCTGCAAGCAGGGGAAGAACAGCTGATGCAGGAGCTTGCCACAATAAGCCTGGATGCATATACTAACCTAAAGGAACACCCGCAGTTCCTTGATTACTTAACTGAAATCAGCCCGTTGCGTTTTTATGCCGAAGCCAATATCGGCAGCCGGCCGGCCACCCGCAGTAGCCTGCAAAACCTGGACGATCTAAGGGCAATACCTTTTGTTGGAGCCTGGACGCAGCTTAAGCAAAACATCGCCGGTTTTTTCGGACTTGGCTCAGCCCTGGCCGAAATGGAAAAACGTGGCAAATGGCCGGCATTGCAAAAACTATATAGTCATTCCCTTTTCTTTAAAACGCTTATGGACAATGGCGAGATGTCGATGCTGAAATGTTTTTTCCCCTTAACAGCTCACCTGGAAAACGATAAAAAATTCAGCGATATCTGGTGCAGGATCCGGGATGAATTTGAGCAGACAAAAAAATATGTGTTGATGTTAGCAGGAAAAGCGGAGCTTATGGAAGATTATCCTGCAGACCGATTATCGATCCTCACCAGGGAACACATTATTTTGCCATTGGTGACCATCCAACAATATGCCATTATGCAATTGCGGTATAGCCAGGGAAATCCAATCGAAAAAAATCACCAGGATGGTTTGGAAAAACTGGTGATCAGGTCATCATTCGGTATTATCAATGCGGGTAGAAATTCGGTATAGTACATAAAAAAGCCGGCAATCATATGCCGGCCTTTTCTTATTTTTTAAAATATTACTGAACGTTTATTTTTTGAACCTGTTTATGTAACCCATTTTCAATGGTCACCAGGTAAGAGCCTTTAGATAACCTTGACAAGTTGAGTTGATGAATGTTTAAACCCGGTACGGAACGATATACTTCACTGATCAACTTTCTGCCGGCCATATCTGAAACAGCAATAGTATAGTTTGTACTTCCTGTAGAAGTAAATCTCAATTTTGCAATATCAGATACGGGATTGGGATAAATTTCTACAGATGTATTTGTATTGCCTGCAGAGGTAAATCCAGCCGTGCAATTCACTGTGATCGCCAAAGAACGCGATCCGGAATTACCACATGCATTCACTGCCCTTACTGATAAATTCCCACCTCTAGTTCCCCATTGAATGGTTATGCTGTTTCCGGTTGCTGGCCCAATGATGGTAGCGCCGGTTGGTAAGGTCCAGTTATAAGAAGTAGCTCCTGCTACAGCAGATGCGGTATAGATTGATGTTGAACCGGGACAGATTCCGGCAGCTCCTGTAATAGCAGCTGGTGAACCAAGTACATTTCTGGCAATCGTTAAAGTACGGGCCGTGCTCGTGCCACATGCATTATTGGCTGTTACGCTCATTGTTCCATTGGCGACAAAATTGGGGGTATACGACACCGTTATGCTGGAGGATCCTTGTCCGGAAGTTATTGTAGCTCCTGCAGGTACAACCCAGTTGTAGGTCATTCCGGCAACAGCGGTTGTGCTGTAGGTCCTGGAATCACCGGGGCAAACTTTTGCAATGCCGCCGCTAACTACGATGGCCGCCGGGCGTGCGAGGGTGGCTTTAGAAATGCTTAATGTTCTTGCGCTACCATTGCCACAGCTATTCCTTGCTGAAACACTCAGGGTGCCGGGGCTGGTGAAAGATGCAGTGAAGTTAATGGTAATGCTGTTGGTTCCCTGGCCGGTTGTGATCGTAGCCCCGGTAGGAGCGACCCAGGTATAAGTGAGGCCGGATACTAACGGTACGGTATAGGTTCTATTATCGCCGGTGCAAACAGTTGCTGCTCCACCGGTAATGGTAATTACGCCGGGAGTAGCAGGAAGTGTTCCCGGTGATACGGCAAGTGATCGGGCAGTGCTGCTACCACAACCATTGTTGGCTTTTACGGTAATATTACCAGCTGTGGTTCCTGCAGATACGGAAATAGAGTTAGTAGTAGAACTTCCGCCCCAACCAGCAGGAACGGTCCAGGTATAACTGCTGGCGCCGGCCACTGCGGTAACAGAAAAGGTTTGAACTGCGCCTGGGCAAACTGTTGCAGATCCGCTAATGGTACCTGGCTGAGCAGGCGATGAAGCTGTTATGCCTACAGCCAGTGACCGAATAGTACCGCTTCCACAACTACCATTAGCCCTTACCGTTATATTTCCTCCAGCTGTGCCTGAAGTAGTGTTAATGCTGTTGGTGGTTGAACTGCCCGCCCAGCCGCTGGGTAAAGTCCAGGTATATGATGTAGCGCCATTCACGGCTGTTACCGAATAGGTTTGTGTGGTTGCCGGGCAAACAGCGGCATTACCTGAAATGGTTCCGGGTTGTGCCGGGATCACCAGGGCCGTAACGGCCAGCGTTCTGGCGGTACCGTTTCCACAAGTATTGGAAGCTGCCACAGAAACATTTCCCGATGTGCTTCCTGCAGTAACAGTAATGCTATTGGTTGTAGAAGTGCCGGTCCAACCAGAAGGTAACGTCCATGCATAACCGGTAGCACCGGGTACGGCAGCTACTGAATAGGTTTGGGAGCTGGTGCTGCAAACAGATGCATTGCCTGTGATCGTTCCTGGTTGTGCAGGAGTAGAACATCCACCAGTACAATTGGTTAAGCAGGTTGCGTTATTAATATTGTTTATAATAAGTGCTGTAGGCTGAGGCCCAAAACCAAGATTGAAGTTGATGCCTGCGCTGGTAAGGTGACAATAACTCATGATAGTTCCGCCGCCAACGGGCAATGCCGGAGATGGTACCGGGCAACTTCCTGAAGGATAGCCAGCAGCATCACCGCAACCATCTATCTTGGTATTATTTCCATTCCATGCGCAATCGTGAGTATGCCTTGATCCGAGGTTATGACCCTGTTCATGGGTGATCACTTCTACTGTCCAGGAATAACTGGGAACTGTGTTAAAACCCGAACTGATACCTGCGTACGCCATCCTGTATTTTGTCAGGCTGTTACACAGCGTGTTGACCCATGCAACGCCGCCACCGCCCTGGAAGCCTATCAGGGTGGCCATGTCACCATCAAAACTGGTTCTGTTTACGCCGAATTGATCGAGGTAATTACCAGTGGTGGGGCCAATGTATGGATCTGTTGTAGTCCAGATGAACAATGTTTTCAACGTAATGCTGATTCCATCATTGGCATATAAAGTAGAAACCTGGTTGAATATGCCTTGTATGAATGTATTTACATTGGCTTCAGACCCTTTATTATTAAATATATCAAGATCTGTTTCCCAATACCAGTTAACGCATTTGGTTGTTAAAGAGCTGGTAGACTCGGAACCTTTGAAATATGTTCCTGCACTCTGGGGGATATTGGTATTGGTTCCACAATTAAAAACAGGCGTTTCAATTACGTCTTTATCATTGTAAATGATGTGTTTTCCCGATTGATCTGATAGTTTTCCCAATACATAATTTCCAATATTGTTGCTGATCATACCGGCAATTTCATTTTCAGAAATACTGATGGCGGCCACAGAGTTCAGGTCTCCGTCTATGCTTCCACGGTAGTGTATGATGTTTCCTTTATCGTGTTTTGACGTTCCGCTGCTGCTCAACTGTGTAAATCCATTGGGCGAGATATCCTGTTGGAATAACAACAGGTGAAGATTGCCTCTTCCATTATCTATTGGAACGGTAACGTTTAGAAAGGATGGCTTCGATGAGAGTATTGATGCAGTTGACAGCATATCCAGTAATGTGAACTGCTTCAGCATTTTTGCCGCATCTCTTTCGGCTATGCGATCTGCTGTATAAGCAATTTTACCTAAAGGGATTGATTCACCAAAGGCGCCCTTCTGTTTTAGTTCATTTACTTTGGCGGCAACAATGCCACGGGAGCTTCCGGTTTGAGCCTGGCTAATCGTTGAAAAAAATAAGCAGGAGAATAAGGCAATGGCTAGCATCATGCCTTTTGTGTAAAAAGGTTTTTTCATTGAGTTGATATTGATTTAAAATTTTTAAAAATGCTGCGGTTTAAACAGATAATAATTGAATATACCGCATATCCCCGTCTTGAGCCGGGCATATTATGGCGGCAAATTTAATGCCACGAGCAATTTAGGGCATAAATAAACAACTTAAATGCAATAGTTCATACACAATAATGAAGTGTCAACTTCGTTCTGAGCCGCATTTTCTGAAAATCAGTCGAACAACCATCAGCGAAGGATGACAAAGGAATTAAATTGCATTGATTGGCAGGGAAAGCTGACCAGGTCTGTAACAAGGGCCTTTTGAGGTCCTTTGCGGCACCATTCCGTAAAAGCTTCCAATGTCTCCACACTACCGGTGGCAACCAATTCAACATGGCCTTCCGCTGTATTTTTCACCCAACCCGTTACCCCAAGCTCTTCTGCTTTCTTTTTTGCACTGGCCCGGTAAAAGACACCCTGCACCTTTCCCTTTATGAGTAAGTGTATCGTAGGCATCAGCGAATGTAATAAATACCTGGATGTTGAAGAAAGTGATTTAGGTTAATCATCCATACCAAAGTCCATTGAATATTGTACGCCCATCGAAATATTAACGCCCTTCAAATTATCAATAGGACTGCATTTATTTTTTCTATTGATCTGCGCAACATGTAAATAAACCAGGGTAGTTTCTATGTTTACATGACCAAGCAAGTCTTTGATTGATAAAATATCCAGGCCATCCTCCAATAGATGCGTCGCAAAACTATGACGCAGGGTATGCACACTAGCCTTCTTTTTGATTCCACATAATTTCAGTGCCTCTTTAATGGCGCATTGAATACCTCTTGAGGAATATTTCCTGTCCACCTCCGATGTACTCTTCGAACTTGATCCGTACAAAAACCATGTTTTTGGTTTGTATATCTTAATATAATATTTCAAATGCTCGCACAAAAATTTCCCAAGCGGCAGATACCGGTCCCTTCCTCCTTTTCCTTGCCTGACATGTAAGGTTGACCGGTGAAAATCAATGTCTCCTATTTGAATATTACTTACTTCAAAGCATCGCAGGCCACAGCCATACAATAAGGCGATGAGGATTCGGTGCTTATACAGCTTTGGTTTATTCAACATATTGGTGATCTCCGGTTTACTTAGAACCACGGGGAGTTTTTTCTTCTTTTTTATAACAGGAAGCTTTATACGCATCTCATCATTGCCTTCTATTTTAAAAGCAAGGCGAAGAGAAATTACGGTATGCTTGAAATACGTTTCTGAAGGAGTATGAAACCGTTGCAATGCCATATATAGATAGCCTTCAATTTCCTCAATGGTTAGGGAAGTTGGTAACCTCTTAAAATGAAGCGCAATAGATGCCAGGTACTGGCTGTAGTTTCTATAGGTGCTTTCGGAATTTCCCTTTAAAAAGTTTTTTTGTTTGAAACGATTTATAAAGGCGGAAAATCCTTCTACCTGTTCGCAGGCTCGCTGGATCAATGCAGTGTCTTTTTTGGCTTGGAACTGTTGCATATTTTTTTAGAAAATATACTAATAGACTATAATAAAATGCGTAAAGTGAGCTTTAACAATACTTTTCAAATAATAAATATATCCATGTGAGCGTTTTTGAGTCTTATATATGGGACAAAACCCTTTAACATGGCACAGCAATCTACACAACAGGAAATCATACTTGTATCCGGCAGCGGTTTTGCAAGCAGGCAATACTGTGAAAGGGATGGAAGTGAAAATGCCAAAAATCTTTCTCAATCAGAAAAATTTAAGGAGGCCTGCTGGAACGGGCTGTTGAAAGATATTTTGCCCGAGCTTTTTTACATGTCGGGCCCTGATGCTAAGCTCTATTTGTGGCAGATGCGTGAATGCCAGCATATTCTTGCTTTAGAAATGGCAGAACGCCCAAGTGCTATCGATTTTCACGCGTCTATTGATCCATACTGTTTCCTGGAAACACAGGGATTTAGCTAATGCTTACTCATCAAATAAACCCTGTTGTTTATTTTTCAATTCATCAACACCTAACGGAGGCAGGTTATCGTAATCAAAGCGTTCATACTTTTCTTTTTTATCGGGCCTTTCTTTGGTGGTTCTGATCATGTATACCGGCCAGGCATTTAATTGTTCCGGCGGAATTTCATACGCCAGTAGTTCCGAAATTTCTTCATCGGTCAAATCCGCCTTTATCCATTTCTCTGCTTCAACCGGATTCATGAATACCGGCATCCTGTGTTTATTGGCTCCTTCATTGTGAATTTTTTTCATGAGCTCATTGGCCTCCCTGGTGAGGATGGTGAACGTGCCTTTCATTTCTCCTGTTTCCGGATCGGGTATTGGTGAATAATTATACAGCCCCGGTAAAAGCAGCGGCTCTCCGCTTTTGAGGCTGATATAATAAGGGATCTTGTTTTTTATACCGGTTACGGATCGGTGTTCGTAGATACCATCTACAGCTACCAGGCATCGTTGTTTCCGCAGCCGGTACCAGGCCGATTTCTTATCCAGGATTGTTTCACTTCTTGCATTGGCCATTTGTATCCTGTATTTTTTGATCAGCTCGGGCGTATTCATATAGTTGGCGATCAATCCCCACTCGAACAGGTTCAGGTGTTCGGTACCGTTAGTATCGTAGATCACCAGGCATTTTCTATGACTCATCGATAATACGTGGGAAGTGAGCATGAAGTCGAGATCGATCTGACGGTCGAAAACAATATCGGGCAACAGTTCATGAATGAACTCTACGGTGTTAGCGCTGAAAGAGAGATCGTGGCACATCAGGATTGTTGTTCTATTTCCTCAAAAGTAATTTTTAGTTGCTGTCCTGCAAAACCTAGGCTGATGTACAATGCGCCAAACTGCAAAAAAAAATCAATGTGTACTGTTTCTCCCCTTCCTGGTTTCCAGTTTGTATACCGGAATATGTACTGGTTGATCTTTTGTTTGATATTGGCCGTTACCAGCTTTTTATAATCGGGTAAAAAATAAGCGCTAAAGATCTTATAGCCTTCGGGATGATTTGCCGCGATGCGTAATTTTTCCTGGTCAGCCGCAACCTGCCAGTTGTATAATTTGCGGTATGGGTCCTGGCTTATGCTGTTGTAATGCGCTTCGGCTTTTGAGAGATCGTTGTAATGTGTGAATAGAAAATAGCCTTTGATATGATCCTGGAAATGATCGAAAGCGGGAGGATAAGTATTGCGGACAAAATAATAACAGCCCCTGGCAACAGTTGCTAAAAGTACTTCTGTGGTGAAGGGAAATAATGGATTGAACATATTGCGATCCTAAAAAGTTAATTCATGCCGGGCATAACTGATAAAATCATCTTCAAACTCACGACTATGTATATGCAGGAAAAAATAACATTTTTCCAGGCCCTGCCGGTACCAGGAACGCAGCGTCTTTTTCCATTCATCGATCCTGAACAAGTCGAGTTCATGATCGCCCTGTGCATTGAAACGAATGAAAGCCGTAGCATTGGATAACTGCATGTGAACTGCGTCTCTTCGTCCGGGTGAGTCGGTGATCACCAATCCTTTTCCCAGGCTATTGAGTGATTTTACCAGTGAGGAAAATCTTGCCTGGTCCGCAAACCAGCCTGCATTCCGGAGTTCGATCGACAGATCCAGTGGGGCAGGCAATGATCTTAAAAAACGAAGCAGGTCTTCTGCATCTTCAACAGGCGATTGATCGGGCACCTGCAGGAAACCGGTACCAAGTTTTTCTTTGAAAGGTTCCATCGACTGGAGAAACTGTTTGGCAAGACCTGTTTTATGCAGATCTACTTTGCCCGCATGTGAAATGCCTTTATACCATTTCGGACAAAATTGAAAATTGCTATCTTCTACTGATTGTCTCCATTTCGTGATCTTATCTGCTGAAGGAATTTCATAATGGGTTGCATTTAATTCTATTGCGTTGAAATGTTTAGCATAGTATGGTAGAGTGCCAGGCTGAGGGTATGGACTGTTCTTTTTCTTCTCCTCTTCTTTATAGGTCCACTTCGATAAGCCTAAATAGAATAAGGGCGCATTGTTTTTATTTCCAGGTAAAAAAGGCTGCTCCGTTTCGGGCAACATAAAATCTTCCTTTGTTAACCCATCATATGGGATCATACCAAATTCCATAATCGATTTTTAGTGTGCAATGTATGCCGGTAAACAGTATCAGTCACTAATTTTTGATACATAGCACCTGCCTGATATCGGTTGTATAGCATGGAGACAGGTTATGTTGCCGTAATTTCCACTTTTTACTATATCCCTGCACGGCAAACCTGATCTTTCCTTTCTCGTACCGGTTGTTTATCTGGTCGAAAACTTTCATCAGCCCTGCGCTTTTTTGGTGATCATAAAGATCAAACATTCCCATTTGTGTTTCTGTATCTGCTACAAGCTCTAATGCCATGATGCCAACCTTTTTAAAATTAAACCCTTTCCGGTAAATAATATCCAATCCTTTTAATGCGGCTGCAATGATGGTGCTGCTATCGTTGCTGGCAACCGGCAACGGTATGTTGACGGATCGAAAATATTGTTTGTCCTGTGTACGGTGTGTATTGGTTTGTATGAACACCTGTATCATGCAGGCCTGCGATCGTTGCTGCCTTAGTTTCACCGCACAGTCATTGGCATAGTTGGCAAGCGCCTCTTTGATGTCTTCTTTTTTAGTGAGCAATTGTCCGAATGACCTGGCGATGCAAATCCCTTTTTTGGGAGGCGGTATATCTTCCCAGTCCACGCTGACAATGCCTTTCAATTCATTTACCATTCGAAGACCGGTGACGGTCAGGTTTTTCCTGATCCAGGGTTCGGGAAGTTTCAGCAGGTCGGCCGCGGTAAGGATATTTTGCTGTGTGAGTCGTTTTTGGTGTTGGCTGCCAATGCCCCAGATATCGTCAATGGCCGTGTTTTGAAGAAGGGTTTGAACCTGGGATGGGGATGATGCTACAAAGATGCCCTTGTTTGTTTTTTCTTTTTTTGCATAGCGGTTGGCCATCTTGGCCAGTGTTTTCGTGGGTGCTATGCCGATACTAACGGGAATGCCTACCTGTGAACCGATGTGATTGCTGATGAGGGCAGCCAATTGATCAAGTGCTTCTGCAGATGAAACCTGCAGTTGCAGGAAGGCTTCATCAATGGAATAAGTTTCCACCTGCGGAGAAAAAACATGCAGCGCCTGCATCACGCGGTTACTGATGCTTCCATAGAGGGTATAGTTTGATGAGAAAACATAAATATTGTGCAGTTGCAGGAAGGCATCCATCATGAAGGCGGGTTCGCCCATGCGGATGCCGAGGGCTTTGGCTTCGTTGCTGCGGGAGATCACGCAACCGTCATTGTTGCTGAGTACCACGAGAGGCTTTCCTTCAAGCGATGGATTGAATAACCTTTCGCAGGAAGCATAAAAATTATTACAATCCACCAGGGCGATCATGGTTAAACTTTTAATCCATTGATGATTATCTGCGTAACCACGCCCCAAACTTTGAATTCCATATCGGCGGTGATGGGGATGGGTTGCCACCTTGCATTTTTACTATCCGGCATCAGGCGGATGCCGCTGCTGTTTTTGATAAAACGCTTTACAGTGAATTCATTGTTGATTACAGCAACAATTACCATATTGGTTACCGGGCTAATGGAACGATCAACCACGAGCAGCGAATCTTCCGGGATACACGCATTGTTCATAGAATCGCCGGTGACTCTTACAATATAGGTCGAGGTGGGTCTCGGGCAGAGATATTTATTGAGGTCAATGTCTTCCACCAGGTAATCGGCTGCGGGAGAAGGGAAGCCGGCCGGGATACAGCCATCATAATACCTTGTGAGCACCGGGTTTACTGATGCGCAATGTAAGATCTCCACTTCCGGCCTGTTAATAGAAGTATTCATTGCTAATATTTTTAGCAAATTGAGAAAAAAAGACCAGAATATGAAATAAATGTTTGGAAAACTTTCCGGGCACAAATTGACAGCTGTATAAGATCTGATTGTTGTCATACCCGGATAAGGCAGCATACAATATGCTTAACTTTAGATACCTTTTATAACAGGTGGGTATGAACAGACGAAAATTCATTACGATCGCCGGGGGGTCGATAGCAATCGGGGCGGCTGCCGCTTACCTGCTGAGTGATAAGCATAACCTGGTAAGAGCAGCTCAAGATCATCAGGATTCAAGCAAAATATTACTCCGACCGGATGAAAGAGAAATTTTATACCTCGCTTCACTGGCCCCCAGTGGCCACAATACCCAACCATGGTTTGTACGATATATTGAACCTTATCACTGGATCATCGGAAATGATAAAAGCCGTTGGCTTCCTGCTGTGGATCCAACACAAAGAGAAACCATACTATCCATCGGCACTTTTCTTCAGAACCTGGAATATGCGGCCGGCAGCCTTGGTTATGATTGTGTGTTTACTTTATTAGCAGGGAGCAACCAGGATGAAAATGTAATGGATGTTATCCTCAGGCGAACAGGAAAGACCAGCAATCCCGTTATTAAAAAAATACAACTACGCAGAACCGTTAGGTCCAATTATTTGAATAATGTTTTAAAGGAGCAGGATAAAATTTTTCTCACCGCGGAGGATTCCGGGTTCATTCACTACATCCCCAATACCGCGAAGGAGCACCAGTGGCTCAATGAACAAACGATTGAATCGAACAGGATACAGGCCTACCGTGAGGCTGCACAAACAGAACTGGCAAATTGGATCCGATTTTCGAGCAAAGATGCGGCTGCTCATTTGGATGGATTAACACTTGCAGGAATGGAGATCGAGGGCATACCCGGCTGGTACCTGCGTAACTTTTATGGCAAAGAACAGGTGATGAAAAAAAGTTTCCGGGAACAAAGTATTGATAAAGTGGTGAAGCAGGTTTCCCAATCGGCGGGATGGTTATTGATCACGAGCAAAGATCAATCACTCATCAGCTTACTGGAAACAGGCAAACGCATGCAACGGCTTTTTTTAAAAATACGCGAAAGAAATATTGCGATTCATCCCATGACGCAAATATTAGAAGAGGCCGCCACTAACCAATCATTAAACCGATCCATTGGCATAAACGAACCGGTTCAATTTATCCTGCGAACAGGTTATCTAAAGGAATATCCCAAACCGGTTACTTTAAGACGGCCGGTGGAAGGGTTCCTGGTAAGATAAAATAATGAATGCAAGTATGTGCATTATAAACTAATTGACGAACAAGCTCAAAGACATTTTTATTGAATAAAATGACATCAAATCTTCTCAGGATTAAGATCATTCATACGATCATCTGGATTTTTTTCAACGTCGTATTGGGCTATATGGCTTATGCGGTCATCATAGATCAAATTGATATTTATGTATGGCTTGGTGTTGCTGCCATTATCGGGGAAGGGATCGTGTTACTAATGTTTAAAAAGATGTGCCCGCTGACCATCATGGCCCGCAAATATTCCGATTCGACGAAAGACAACTTTGACATTTTTCTGCCCAACTGGCTGGCGAGGAACAACAAACTTATTTACACAAGCTTTTTTGTCATCATTCTTTGCGGTATTCTTTATAGAATGTTAAGTTGATCAAATGGAGTGATCAGCAATGTCTTATTATAATTGAGCAGCTCAAAAGCAAAACCCCTGTAAGCAATAAACTTACAGGGGCTTTTTGTGGTGTGGGCCGGGATTGAACCGGCGACACATGGATTTTCAGTCCATTG
>ERZ795056.707-NODE-707-length-40929-cov-9.257572_pt1 | contig 40929 bp, 27 predicted proteins | sample MGYA00375140_ERZ795056 | MGnify/ENA primary metagenome ERZ795056 (study PRJEB30185, sample SAMN05720227) | activated sludge metagenome | isolation source: Anaerobic digester | place: USA | collected 2015-03-09 ...
AGACTGCTGGATTGCCTGTTCAGTGGTTTACCTCACCAACAGGAGGTACATCAATTTTTACCGGAAATAATTTTACAACTCCGGTTCTTAGTTCTACCACCAGTTATTATATATCCAGTAAAATTGGAGTGTGTGAGAGTCCTCGCCTTGAGATTAAAGCCATCATTTCAGAATCAACCACCCTACCAACGGGAGCCGATGTTTCACGATGTGGTGCTGGAACTGTCGACCTCACCGCTACTCCTTCACCAGGTTCTGCCGTTCGGTGGTACGATGCGCAGGTTGGTGGAACATTGTTGTTCACCGGCGCAACCTTCACTACACCAACTCTGAGTACCACAACCTCTTATTTTGCTTCATCTTTTCTTCCTGGCTGTGAAAGTGGCAGACAGGAAATTAAGGCGGTCATCAGCCCTGTGCCATCGACACCGGTTATTTCTCCTGTTGCACCATTATGTGGACCAGGTTCTGTGACCCTTACATCAACCGGTGGAACAAATTACACATGGTATGATTCGCCAACCGGAGGAATAGCTTTGGGAACCGGTGACTCGTATCAGGTATTGTTGCTTACTCAGACCAGTAATTTTTATGTGTCAGCCAGTGAAAATGGCTGTAACAGCGAAAGGGATTCCATCACAGTAACTGTTTCCTCTTTGCCAACTGCACCAACAGCCGATACTGCAAGCAGATGTGGTCCCGGTTCTGTAACAATAACAGCCACTTCACCCGGAATTTCCACGTTCCGTTGGTATGATCTTGCAACAGGAGGTTCGCTTCTTCAAACGGGCGCTGAGTTTACCACGGTTGTTCAGAACCAAGGTACATTCTTCGCCTCTTCAGTCGATCAGGCAGGTTGTGAGAGTTCAAGGACAGAGTTTCTTGTAAATCTGAATCCTGTTCCTGCCGCACCAGGCACTAGTCCTGCAGCCCGATGCGGACCAGGGTCCATTACATTGAGCGCAACACCAGGCATTGGCTTGACAGTCAAATGGTATTCGACAGAAGCAGGTGGTAGCGCAATTTCTTCTGATGCCAGTTTTCAGACTGAGGTTACATCAACTGCCAGCTTCTACGCATCGAATGTGGATGTGAATGGGTGCGAAAGTGCACGGAGTATCTCTACTGCGACCGTCAATCCTGTTCCAACTCCGGAAGTAACTTCCAGCCGGTCCAAGATTTTGCCTGGGGAAACGGCAGACCTGAAAGTTACCGGAGCTGAAGGAACCTATCTTTGGACACCTTCCAGCACTTTGTCAAGTGCAACTGTGTCGAATCCGGTTGCAGCTCCAACAGAAACCACTACCTACAAAGTAGTGGTCACTCAAAACGGATGTTCAGGTGCTGATTCCGTTCTGATTACAGTTGGTTCAGGAAGTTCAGAAATTCCAAATGTATTTACCCCGAACAACGACGGCACATTTGATACCTGGATTATTCCTGGTGCAGATGACATTCCTTCCAATAAGCTATCCATATTCAATCGTTGGGGAAATATTGTGAAGGAGTTTTCAGGGTATAAGAATGACTGGGATGGCGACAATCTGCCATCTGGAACCTACTACTACACCTATGATGATGGAAAATCAATCAGAACTGGTACTGTTACTTTGGTCCGTTAACCTTTACGAACTCAGGAAATGAAAAAATATCTTATTTCAGGAATCTCTTTATTGATTTCTCTGGCCGGGTTCTCTCAACAGGCTCCCCAGTTCACACAATTTATGCAGACCGGGGTAGTCATGAATCCTGCTATGACCGGCGTAAATAAATATACCGACTTTAAAATTGGTTACCGAAAGCAATGGGCAGGTCTTTCCAATTCACCCAGTACGTTGTTTGCTTCTATAAGTGGACAATTCGGAACGGTTGAGCCAACATTATCCTTGCCTGTCCGAGGAAGGCTGGCATCCCGGTTCGTAACTGAAAAACCTCCTGTGAAAGCTGGTTTAAAACATGCTTTGGGCGGTTATGTTCTGGTTGATCAGACCTCGCCTACTTCAATGAGCAGTGGGAATGTATCCTATGCATTCCATTTGCCTATGAATGATGAAAAGTTGAATTTGTCTTTTGGTGTTGGCCTTTCATTATCACAGACTTCTCTCGACAGGGATAAGCTGAATGTGAGTGCTGCTTCAGATCCAGGAATCGGGAATGGCGTAAACAGCAAACTGAATCCAGATCTGTCAGCCGGTGTTTTCCTTCATTCGCAGCGGTTTTGTATAGGCTATTCCGGAAATTTTCTATTAAGAAACAAGATATACTCTCTTAGTGACAACAGCACCCTGGTCGGAAAGCAAAAGGTTCACCATTTCGCCTCTGCCGGAGTGAAGTTTGATCTCAATGAAACCTGGTATATTGTTCCAACGGCGATGTTAAAGTATGTCGATGGTGCTCCTGTTTCAGTTGACGGAAGCCTCAGGGTAGGGTATAAGGATGTTTTGTGGTTTGGGCCGAATTTTCGGAATCAGGATTCTTTCTCAGGATTTCTTGGTATGAATCTTTCCAACTTTTTAAGTTTATCGTATGCCTACGATTATACATACAGTAAACTGAACACGGTAAGTAATGGTTCTCATGAAATTATTTTAGGCTTACGCCTTGTGAGAAGCGGAGCAAATTTTTCAAGGCCTACAATGTGGTAAACAACCAAAGATCCAAAGAAAAGAAATGAATAAGTTACTTCTAATATCCTTGTCATTGGTTCTATCTGCCGGGAGTTATGCTCAAAAGGCAGTGTATGAACACAGGACCATAATGTCGGATTCTGTCAATTCCAGTCAGGATGAGTCAGCGGCAGTTTTATCAGCAGACGGAAAGACATTATACTTTGTCCGTTCCTTTTATTCCGGAAATGTAGGCGGAGTTAATGGAATGCAGGATATTTACTTCAGCCGGAATCTGGGTGACGGGAAATGGACCGGAGCAAAGAATCTGGGTGCTCCATTAAACGATGAATTTCATAATGCTGTTTGTGGTGTTAGTCAGGATGGTAACCGGATTTATCTGAATTCAATCAAAATAAGGCAGGATAAGACAGATCCAGGTATTTCGGTTTCAGATTTTCAAAACGGGCAGTGGAGCCAGCCAAGGAAAATTTCGAATTTCAAATTTCCTGAAAAGGGATTTTTTCAGGTGTTTGTTTCGTATGATGAAAATACTGCCATCGCATCATTTGAAGGTGTTGATTCAAAAGGGCTGGAAGACCTCTACATCATGTCGAAGGATCCGGCAACCGGAATGTTTGGTGATCCAAGACATCTCGGAGATGCCATCAATACTTCCGGATTTGAAACTTCTCCTGTACTTTCTGCTGACGGAAAAACCATGTATTTCAGTTCAAATGGGCTGGGAGGAAGTGGTGATGCCGATATTTTCCAGTCAAAGCGTCTTGACGACTCCTGGATGATCTGGTCTGCACCGGAAAATTTAGGATCCAGAATCAACACCACCGGGTTTGATGGGTCTTTTTCCGCGGATAGCGAAGGAAACGCCTATTACATAAGTGGCGAAGGAAATTCTGGACTGGGAGACCTTTATGTAATCAGCATGATTCAGCCACCACCTCCACCACCACCAGCACCTGTTGTAGATACTGTCCCTCCACCACCACCAGTTGTGGCAGCCCCTCCTGTCCCAAAGAGAACAGACACACTTGGCCAGGCATTGTTTGAGTTTAATTCAGTTATCATCAATCCTGATTCCAAAGCCAGTCTGAATAATGTTGTGACAAGGTTAAAGCAGAATGAATCCTACCGAATTCAGGTTGAAGGGCATACTGACAACAAAGGCTCTGAAAAGTATAATCAGAGATTGTCCGAAAGAAGAGCTCTTGCCGTGAAGAAGTTTCTGATTAAAAATGGAATTTCCAGGAACATTATTGAAACCCGTGGTTTTGGGGAACTGAATCCAATGGCCGACAACTCTACTGAAGAAGGGCAGGCACTCAACCGCCGGGTTGAAGTAAAATACTATATGAAATAAAGGCATTCTTACAACTCCTTTCTGGGTTGATATGAAAATTGGTTGGAGTAGTAGTATTTCTTGGTTTACTTTGCAAACTTATTATGTCCGGTTTTGAGGTATAGATAAATGAATAGATTTTCCTTTTTAGCATTTTTATTGTTCGTTACCGTTTCTTCGGTTGTGGTGGCACAACCACGGTATCGCGTTTTTGATTTCAGGGATCCAAAGCTCAAATCATTCTCATTGCATGGACAGGCTGGTCTTGCCAGTTATTTTGGGGATTTGTGCCCGACAGGAGATTGTTATTCCAATTCCAAATTGAATCTGGGTATAGGAGCAAACTACCGCATGAACGACTATATTTTCTTCACATTGAACGCTCAGTACTATCGTATTTCCGGTTCGGACCTTGAGAGCGGAAATACGGGCCGGCTGAAAAGGAATCTTTCTTTCCGGTCAGATAATCTGGAGTTTAGTGGGATTGCAAATTTTGAATTTCTGAACTACAACACCTTTCGTTACCTGAGTAGGAAAGAATTTCCAATCAGCATGTATGGCTTTCTTGGGTTGGGATTGACAACGAATAATCCCAAAACAGCATATAACGGAGAGTTTATTGAACTAAGACCATTAAAGACTGAAGGAGTTTCTTATTCAGGCATTGCTGCGGTTCTCCCGTTTGGTTTGGGAATTGGATATAAAGTCATTGATCAGCTGTCAGTTAGTCTTCTTGCCGGTTACAGGTATTCCTTTTCAGATCGCCTGGATGATGTGAGTGAAGCGTATGTAGATCCATCTTCATTAGGAAGTGACATTGCCCGTGACTTATCCTTCCGGGGAGATGAAAGACCAGTTCCATTCGCCGGTTACGGTATCGGGGCAAAACGAGGAAATCCAGCCAGTAAAGACGGATATCTTCTCATTAACCTGAAAGTAGAATACCACCTGCCAGTGGTGCCATTCCTGAACATGAGTACCCGTCAAACAACAAAACGTTCGAAGAGTACCATATCAGCACCTTCCCGTCAAGTTCCGAAAAAGAAATAATAAGAATTAAGAATTTAATTTGAGGGGTTTGTATTCAGAAATGGTACAAACCTTTTTTTGTGGATTTCCTTCCGAAAATTCCATTCGCAGAAGTTGTCCAGGAAAGGAAAATGGGTTCTGTTTTGCTAGTTGGCTTCCAATCCTAGCCGGGCCTTCAGGAGCAGAATTTTAGGATGTTTCTTCCCCAGAAAATTGAATTTCTCAGAATTGGTATACGGCTTAATTTCAGCAACCGGCTGGTCTGAAATACGGGTTTCAAATTGAGGGATCCGATCGTAATGCAACGAGAAAAACCGGTGAATATGTGCCTTCTCCTTTTGAAAATCTTCAATCAAAAGATCATTTGAAAAGGTCAGATAACAGGTTGTATTTTCAAAGTGTTCTTCAATCGCCAGACTCCAATGAGATACCGGAGCTTTGATTTCAGTTTTCAGCCATTGGATATATTGTTCTTTAGCTTTCGCCAGCCCATCAACGGAAAGATTTTGAATTTCATTTATTGTTTCTGCTGAGAAGTTGATGAATTCTGTTGCATCCGGTTGGCTGGAAATTACTTTAACTGATTCCTTAATGTTAATGGTAGCCTTAAAATGGGACCGGTCGAGTTTCCCCTGGTCTTTAACCACCAGACTTGGTTGTGCAGTCTTAAATGACTGTTTTTCACTTTCCGTTAGTGAGTGCTTTTTTTTTTCGGCTTCTATTGAAGCGATGGTTGCCGGAACATTGGCCATTTTCAACAGACAAAGCTCCACCAGCAAACGTTGATTTTTGCTGTTCTTGTAATGAAGGTCTACAGTTGATGCAAGAGACAATAAGTTCAGAAACACTCCGTTCGATGTCCTCGAAGCTTGCTGGAGGAACAGGGGCTTTTTATCATCGCCAATTTCAAGGAGAGAATGAGTTGCCGGGTCTGAGGCTACGAGGACATTGCGGAAATGATCGGCCAGCCCAAGAATAAAGTGGTGACCATCAAATCCCTTTTGAAGAATCTCATCGAAAACAACCAACAGGCTTCCGACATTTCCATCCAGAATATAATCGGTAATTCTGAAGTAATAGTCACTGTCAAGAATATGAAGATTGGTAATGACCTGTGCGTACGATATTTTCTTATCAGCAGAAAAAGTACTGATCATATCAAACATTGACAAGGCATCCCGCATACCTCCGTCTGCCTTTTGGGCTATAATCCGGAGTCCTTCATCTTCATATTCGATACCTTCTGACTGGGCGACCTTGATGAGTTGATTTGAAATGTCGGATATTTTGATCCTGTTGAAATCAAAAATCTGGCAACGTGAAAGGATTGTCGGGAGGATTTTATGCTTCTCCGTTGTCGCCAGAATAAATATTGCATATCGGGGCGGTTCTTCCAGAGTTTTCAGGAATGCATTAAAAGCTGCCTGACTTAACATGTGAACCTCGTCTATAATGTAGACTTTATAATTGCCGTACTGAGGTGGAATCCGGACCTGTTCATTCAGGTTCCGGATGTCGTCAACCGAGTTGTTGCTGGCAGCATCCAGCTCATGAATATTAAATGAATTGTTGTTCTGATAACTCTGGCAGGAAGGGCAGGTGCCACATGCTTCTCCATCTGCCTGAAGGTTTTCACAATTGATGGTCTTTGCCAGAATTCGGGCACATGTCGTTTTTCCAACTCCTCTGGGTCCACAGAAAAGAAAGGCCTGTGCAAGATGATTTGTCCGGATCGCATTTTTTAGTGTTGTCGTAATATGAGCCTGCCCAACCACAGTTTCAAATGTGGATGGCCTGTACTTTCTGGCTGAAACGACAAAATTCTGCATCGGATTTGGTTATGGTACGACCTTTTTTTTGTGGTAAATTAGCAGATTCTCTTTTTCAATATGCCTTGGATTCTGTTACATCAATAGTCGAAAGACCGGATATGGCTGCAGACTGTCAACATTGATTCCTGACTTTTTGAGATCTTTTTTTCTGGTTTTCAGAAAGTTATTGAATGAATCCACCGTTCTGTCGTATTCTTTGCGATAGAATAAAACACTATCATCTGCCAATTGTATCTCCGAAAAAAGCTGATTCACAATCTGGTATTTGATTGCATTCGGATTCTGGTTGGATTCATTTCGCAACTTTTGAATCACTTGATTTGTGATCGAGTCATATTTATCAATGTTCCTTGAAAACTTCATCGTTTTTTGGTCATACCGCTGGCCCGATAATTTCTGAACTTCCAATGCTGTGGAATTTAATGACTCAGCATTACTCCCATCTATCATCTGGAGTTCCCTGACCAAACGATTCATATTTTCAATTTTGTTGTCATCAGAGGTAATCATGGCCCTCCAGGTACTGTCAAGTAAGAGAATATGTTTATCGAGGTCCTTCGGAACCGACGATCCTTGGACGGATGTATTGGGTACCTGTTTGCAGGCTGCCGACCAAACCAATAGTAAAAGGACTGAAAACACAATGCGGTTCATATATCTTAGAGATAAACAGATTTGTTATCTGAATACACTTTGCTCAGGAAGCGGATCAGAATAAAGAGAAATCCGAGTCCATAGAATATGGCCAGAAACGAAAGAAAAACCAGGGTAAATATTGGTTCAACCGGATTCTTAAAGGCAGTGAAGCCCTGAATAACCCGGACAGGTGCCGCAAATCGTAGTTCATCTTCAATTGTGAGCTTCTTTTCCTGAAGTGTGATCACCATTGCTTTAAAATCCCCCGGGCTGGTCAGGGAAGTGCTGGAACTTGAATGCACGATTTTATCAGCATACAAGGAATTTAATGAATCAAGTTTCTTCAATTCATAGTTAACGTAAGCCAGGAGACTTTTTCGATTCTCAATGAAACGATTGACCCGAATAGAAGAATATTCATTTCCTGAAAGATACATGATTATCCCTTTCTGAAGTTCCGGCAAAACAGAGTTGTCTTTGACCTTAGCAATAATTGAAAACTTGTATGCTGTTTCAGTTGTAGGTAAAAGATAGTCATCAACACCTTTGGCCTCTTTATCAATCGTAATATTAGACAGCGGCTCAATTTTTTTGATCAGTTTCGTCCGCTCTGGTTTCATACCCAGTTTTTTTCCCAGTAAAACCCAGTCCTGATTGTTTCTTAAACCTTCCAGATCATGAATGAGTTCCACAGTTCTGCTGTCTGGAATTGACATACATTCAGCGGTAAACCTGGATTGGTAAATTTTTGGTTTAAAGTACATATACCCTGCTGTTCCGCAAGCAGCCAGAACAGTGCAGGCCAGAAAAATAAACCAGTTTACTTGAAAAAAACGAACTGTACGGACAAAAAGCCCAATCAGGTCTATTTCGTCGGGGGCAAATTTTTGCACCTCCTTTTCGGAATCCTGCATGGATGTTATTTATCCACAGAAATTAACTCCACTTCAAAAATCAATGTTTCGCCCGGGCCAATTTTTGGAGGAGAACCACCATCTCCATAGGCCAGGTCTGAAGGGATGTAAAGTTTCAGTTTGGAACCAGGTTTCATTAACTGAAGCGCTTCTGTCCAACCTTTGATAACACCATTGACTGGAAACTGGGCAGGCTGCCCTCTTTCAACTGAACTGTCGAAAACGGTTCCATCGATTAATGTGCCTGTATAGTGCGTTGTTACAGTACTGGTTGCCTTTGGACTTTCGCCGGTACCTTCTTTTATTACTTCATATTGAAGTCCGCTTGGAAGTTCGACAACACCGGGTCTCTTTTTATTTTCTGCCAGCCAGGCTTTTCCTTTTTCCTTATTTCCCTGAGCAGCTTTCTTCGATTCTCCCTGCATTTTCTCCTGCATTTCTTTCTCGAAGTTTTGAAGTGTTTCCATCACCTGTTGTTCGGTCATTACAGGAGTACCACCTGAATAAACTGCCTTTATAGCTTGAAACATCATATCAGGGTTGATGTCGATGTTCTGGGACTGAAATTGTTTCGCAAAGTTGATGCCAATAGCATAGCTCAGTTTGTCAACTTTTGATTCAGGTGCTTTTGCTGTACTTACAGCTGGTTTGGCAGCAGAACCAGTTTTCTTTTTTGTCGCTTGTTTCTGGGCAACGGCGAACTGAGATACAGCCAAAAGTGCAATTGCAAATAATTTGATTCTCATTTTATGTAATTTGAGGCAAAACTAATCTAAGCATTGCCCGGGCCAAAAAATTATTTTATGTACCAGAAATTCTATTTGAATTTGGGGCTGTTTTATTTGCGAAATTACCGGACTTTTGCGGTAGATTGAAATCTGTTGCTTGAGCTAAGTCTCTGAATATGAAATACATTTTATTGTTATTGTTCGTTTCGTTCATTCATCCTTCTTTTTGTCAGAAATTCGATAAGTTCTATAAGCGTCTGGATCAGGCTTTTATTCAGGGAGATTTTAAAACGGCAGAGGATGAGTATTACAGCCTCGCAACAAAATTTGTTGGCAAAACGGTTTCGTTTCAGGACAGTATCCGGCTTCAGTATTATGAATCCAGATTGTTCCGCTTGAAGGGCGACTATAACTACAGTGAAGAACTGGGTGGAAAATATGTATCCAGAGTGAAGCGTCGTCTGGGGGACCGGTCTCCTGAGTTTCTTCAGATTCTTCTCGATAAATCCAGGATTTCAATTCAGTCTGCTGACTACCACTCAGCAGATTTCTTTCTGACAGAATTCTTTGACCGCATCAAGGATGTGCCTCTTTCTGATTCTGAACTTGTTTTCCAGGGACGGTTCCTCCAGACACAAAATGAACTGGAGAGAGGGAATCTCGTTGTTTCTGAAAAAGATATTGAGAATCTCATCTTCAAAGCTGAAAACAGGCTTCTGCAGAAAAAAGAAGTAACGGATAAAAGGGGTAATAAAAAGTATGTCGATTTTAAAGACGATGAACTGACGGATCGCAGGCGAGACCTCGTTCTGGCCAGACTTTTTCAGGTAAAATTAAATTTGGTGAAGGGGGATTATCCTCTGATGCACAGACAGCTTGATGAAATGAAAAAGCTGATCAAGAAAATTAAAATGAAGGTGCACGATCAGGCTTACATCGATTACCTTATCGAGTATTCCCGGTATTTCCGTGCTGTTGACCAAACGGAAAAGGCCATTGCAAAACTGAAAGAAGCAATGGCGAATTGTGGAAAAAAATCCTATCCGGTTACGTATCTGAAATCTCACAATACCTATTTGAGAATGTGTGAGGAAATGATGCAGTTGTATGTGAAACAAAAAGATTTCAATCGTGCCCAGGACATTGCCAAAGAATACAAACTTATCATTACCCAGAACTATGGTGAATCAGAGCCGTTCAAAGTAAGGCTTCGGATTCCATTTGCTTCCAGTTGGGAAAAAAAGGAAACATCGTTCATTTTCCTTTTGGAAAAGTCGGTGAAGGATATTGTGAGTTACCATCTCCCGAACCAGTATGCCTATGATATTCTTCAGCATTTGTATATGAGTTGTATGTATGGCGACAGTGTGAAAAAAGCCGAGGGGTACATTCTCAATTACATCAAACTGTTGGAGCATCAGTGTGGGACGGAGTCTGTTTATTATATGCAACAGGAATGTGAACTGGCCAATTTCTACGCTCAGTTTTCAGACCGTGTGAACTTATCGGCACCTCTTTTTACAACCTATCTGCACAAGGGTCTTGAAAAACAACTGTCTCCGGAATCCAATGTTTATCTGGATGCACTTAACAAGGAAGGCGCATTTTTCGAAATCAAAGATCAGTTTCAACGGGCTATCAACAACTATGTGCAGGTACAGCAACTGTACGAAAAACGATTTGGGAAAGATGACTGGAGAGTTGCTGCTCAAAGTATGAAAGTTGCCACTGTTGAGATGCAGATGGGTGAATTTCCTGTTGCAGAGGATAAATACCTGGCTGCTTTATCCCGACTTGAGAAAACCAGAGGAAAGGACTCCAGAGAGTACATCGAGTGTCTGCAACGGATTACAAGACTGTATATAATTACCGGGCGGTATGAAGAGGCCGAAACCTACTTGTCACGTTCCATACGCACCGTAAAAACAGCTTCAAAGGCTTCTCTTCTGTCATTCAATGGTTTGGATGAAGAATTGATGCTTTTATTGAACAAAGGTCTGTATACAGAAGCCCAGGAAAAGACCCTCTCATTGATTGACTATCGGCTTAAACGCTATGGGTTGGCCAACCACAGAGCCTACATTACTCCTTATCAGATTGGTGCTGAAGTGTTTCTCGCATCAGGAAACTACACAACAGCAGAGGCCATGGCTTCAAAGGCCTGCCAGGTGAGCAAGGCAATTTTTGGAGATACCAGTATGCAGTACCTCAAAAGCCTGGCCATTTTCTGCCGGGTTTATTCGGCATTTGGTGATTACGAAAGAGCGCAGGATGTTGGTGAAAAGTCAGTGGCCGGGATTGAAAAGTATTTTGGTAATGCCCATGTGGAGATTTCAAAACCAAAAACTGACCTGGCAATGATCCATTTTTACCAGGGTGGAAGACCGGAACTTGTGTACGAGCTTTTGAACAAAGCATTGGAAATCAACCGGAATAAATACGGAACTGACCATCCGCGATATGCTGAATCTCTTCAGTTCATCGCTTCATTTCATATCTCAAATAAGAAGTTCCAGGAGGCGGTCGTTTTGCTTGATGAGTCTGACAAAATCTGGGTATCAAAACTTGGAAGGGTCAACACGCACTCGGCTGATGCGCTTTTGCTCAGGGGAGAAATTGACTGGGCCCTGGGAAATTATGAAGGTGCCCGGGAATATTTTTCCAAAGCAGCTTCGTATTATAAAGAAGTTTTTAACGAATCGCATCCTCGTTACATTTCCATCATGACAAGGGTCGGGCAGGCATGGTATGTTTTGGGGAAATTTGACAAAGCCCTTAGTGTTTGTGAATTGACAGCCGAGAAAAACCTTGAATTTGTCAAACGTTTTTTTCCTTCTATGTCAGACAGAGAAAAAACAAAAAGCTGGGCCATGATCCGCCCTTCATTTGAGTTTTACTACACATTGGCATTGCAATACAAGGACAAAAAGCCATCTGTCCTTGGAAAAATGTTTGATATTGTGCTCAATACCAAAGCGATACTCCTGAGTGCCAGCATTAAGGTGAGAGAGCGCATTCTGGCATCAGGCGATCAGGAACTGAAAAACAAATTCAGAGACTGGACAAGGAAGAAGGAAGAAATTACAGCTGCCATTGAACTTGGCCCTGAAGAAAGAAAGCTGGCCGGCATTGATTTGCGGAAGATGGAAGTAGATGCTGAACAACTTGAAATTGAACTGAGCAAAGGTTCTGAAGATTTCAAGATGGCAAATGAAGAACAAAAGATAAACTGGAAATCGATTCGTGACATTCTGGAGAAAGGTGAATACGCAGTTGAAATAGTTCGTTTCCGGTACTATGACAAAGGCTTTTCCGATTCCATCATTTATGCAGCGTTGCTTGTGAATCCAAAAACCAGATCCAATCCTGACATAGTGGTTATGAATCACGGTCGGTCAATGGAATCAAAGTACATCAACTACTATCGTAACTGTGTGAAGTTCATGTTGCAGGATGATCTTTCCTATGGTGTATTCTGGAAACCATTGAAGGATCAGTTTCTGCCCGGATCCAAAATTTTCTTTTCTCCTGACGGGGTATACAATGAACTCAATCTGGAATCTCTAAGAGCTCAGAACGGTCGGTATGTAATTGACGAAGAAGACATTGATCTGATTTCCAATTCCAAAGATATTTTCAGCGCCAAGAGCCTTGTCGCAAAATCATCTGACCAGAAAAATGTGGCTTTCCTCATGGGTGATCCGGTTTTTTATTCCAATGAAAACAGGTTGGCAAAGGATGACGTCGAAACCATTGCCAAACTTCCGGGAACCAGGGAAGAAGTCACTGAAATCAATAAGATCCTGAAAAACAGTCGCTGGGAAACGAAAAGCTACACCGGAGTGGATGCAAGTGAAGATATTATCAAGTCAGTCCGGAATCCAAGGATTCTGCACATTGCCACTCATGGTTATTTTCTGGAAGATTTGAACGAAGGAACCGAAAGTACTTCATTTAGTATGATCAACCAGAACAAGGCTGTCGAGAATCCATTGCTTCGTTCGGGTTTGTATCTCAACAAAGCCGGCGACATTGTAGATGAAAGTACCCAATCCAAATCTCCACAACTTGGCGATGGGTTACTCACTGCTTATGAAGCCATGAACCTAAACCTGAATGCGACAGATCTGGTGGTGCTTTCGGCCTGTGAAACAGGTAGGGGAGAAGTTCAGGTAGGAGAAGGTGTGTATGGTCTGCAACGGGCATTTCAGATAGCAGGGGCCAAAGCTGTCATTATGAGTTTGTTCAAGGTTTCTGATTCTGCTACACAGGAACTAATGAACATTTTTTACAGGAACTGGATTGGCAAAGGAATGGACAAACGGAAGGCATTCATTGAAGCCAAAAAAGAATTGATGAAGACCAAGCCTCAACCCATTTATTGGGGTAGCTTTGTGATGGTCGGTGTTGGATAAAATGAAGCAGTCAGAATCTGGAAAAGAGGAAAAGAATATTACCAAAGCCTTTCTGCTTTTTCTGGATGAACAGTTCAGCGATGCGAGAGCAGGTAAATCGGTTTATCATTTTCCTGCCCAGGAGTTTGCCGACTCCGTCCGTTTGACGGATGTTCAACTCAATGAGCTCATAATCCTGGTAACGAGTCAGACTGCCTTGGAGCATTCGGATGCCAGATTGTTGCAGTCATCCAAAATCCTTCTCTTAAGCGGTACCGAAACAGTAACTGTCATCGCGGCCCGGTTTGGAATGAGTCATTCCAGGTTCAGCCGATTTTTCAAACATTTTGTGGGAGTCCGGCCTGAAAAATTTCGCGAGCAAAGCCGTATGTGACCCACTTGAAGTAAACGCTGTCTGGTTGATTCCGGCCAGGTTCCGTTATTTCCCTGATAATTTTATGGAGCAGGTACCTTAAAGGCAAATTTGGATTTTTGCCAATGTTGGCTTAGCCCTGAAAAACAACCACTTTCCTGTTGGATTTTACTGAATGAAGTCTTGCCCACAAAAAAAAACGGTTCACACAAAGAGAATTTGAAAATACAGATGGTGTCCATGAATTTTCGAGAGCGGTCTCCTGAATTGCCGGTTTAACAATGATTGGCTCAGGGCTTTAAAGTAAAACAATTCAACCTTCAATACAGAACTTTGTGGTACACGGAATAGATAAGTGTGCTGCACGAAATTAAATCTGTGCCGCAGAAATGGTATAAGTGTGCCGCACGAAAATAAAAGTGTGCTGCACGAATAGCTGATTTGTTCCGCAGGAATGGTAAAAGTGTGCGCCATAAGATTGAATCTGTGCTGCACACATAATGCTATTATCAAGCAACTATAAGTTGACGGAAGAAATGAAAGAACTTTGTTGCTTCATTTTTCAAAGTCATTTTCCAATTATTTCTTTCCTGAAAAGCTGTTCATTGTTTTTTCTCCAACTTCTGGAAATCAACATTTCCAGTGTTGTTTGGATGGCTTTGTGATCTGAAATAAAAAATCCCCTCCGTTTTAAACAGAGGGGATTCGTAATTCAGGCGAAATATTAATTAGTCTTTGATGAAGGTCTGAACCGATCTTCTTCCGTTTTGTGTTGAGGTCACGATCTGATACATTCCTTTAGGAAGATTTCGAACCGAATAAGTGAAAGAATTTTTGCTCACAGGTAGAACAACCCGATCCAGCTTCTGGCCCAGCATATTCACAATTTCAAATGAGTGAACTGTATTTTTCCATTCTATCTGCAAGTCTGTTCTGGCAGGATTCGGGAATACTACCATTTGATTTTCTTCGATCATATTGGCCGTTCCGGTAAAGACTTGAGGAGCACAGGCACTGGTCTTTTTACATCCGGAAGCAAACATAACTTCCACACAATAATTTCCACTTTCGGACATCACATACGTGGAACTGTTCGCACCAGGGATCGGATTACCATTTAGTATCCATTGCCAGGTGGTGGCTCCAGAGGCGAAAGATGTGAGAGTATTCACAGATGCTGTATACGAAACAGGTGGCAGAGTAAGAACTGAAACCACTTTGTTGTCGGTTCGGGTACATCCGTATTTGTTTACTGTGTATGTAAGAGTGGAACTTCCGGTTGCTCCGGCAGTAAACGCTCCTCCGGATGTCACACCTGTTCCTGTCCAGGTACCTCCCACCGGAGCGCCTGTAAATGTAGCGGTACCATTCGGACATAACGCAGTATCAAGCCCTGCATTGGGAGCCAAAGTCATGATCTTGAGTCGGATCGCCTGTGAAAATACCTGATTGGCTGTCAGACAGTTTCCTGTAACCGTCAGGCGAAGGCGAATGGAATCAGTTGAAACCAGATTGCTGAGTGTCAGTACCTGAGTTGTCTGACCATTGATGGCCGTCGTATTCTTAAACCAGGCATACTGTGGATTTGTGCCCCCTCCGTTGTTGAGAAGTGCAGTAAATGTCACAGCTTCACCTGCACAGGAAGTGTCGTTCAGAGCGTTGGACTCAATAACAGCGGTTGGCGTTTTGGGATTGTTCACTGTCATCACTACCTGAGAAGAAGTATCGGAATTGAGGTCCCCACAGGTCAGGGATGAGACTAGAATTACTTTGAACTTATCACCTGTTGCCAAAGAGCTGGTGCTGTATGTTGAATTGGTTGCATTCTGTATAAGAGTGTCGTTTTTCAACCATTGATAGGTTGGGGACGTTCCGCCATTGGTAGGGTTGGCTGTGAATGTGACCGAAGTTCCCAGACAAGGAGTGGAAGTAGAAGGCGTAGCCGTCACAGACGCAGGAAGGATTACAATCGGATTGATTGCCAGATTGCTGACGGGGCCGGTTCCACAGGCATTTTCCAGTCTTACTGTGATGTTTCCTGCCGTTCCACCAAACTTGATTTTAACTGCATTGGAATCAGGATTTGACAGAATGGTTGAACCTGCTGGCAGTGTCCAGTTGTAACCCAGAACACCCGTAACAGGAGCCACTGAAAAATACTGTGTACTGTCATTAATACATAGTGTCTGAACGCCGGTAATGGTACCGGCTGATGCAGGAAGACCGTTGATTTTTGGTGCATTCAATGTCTGGCTGCTGGTTCTCACCGGATTGGTACTGACCACCCGAAACTTGTATCCATTTCCGGAAGCGGTCACAGGAATTGAGGCCACAATGGTATCCGGTCCTGTTGCTGTGACAGTGCCCACTACAACCGGATTGGTGAATTGCCCGGCAGCATTGGACATCTGAAGACTGAAAACGTTGCCGTTGTTAAACGTAGTGCCGGTTGGGTCGATGGCAACTTTTACATTCTGGCCTGCACAAACAGCTGTGTCAGAGGTTGTCATTGGTATGCTGGCAGTGGTTGGTGCAGTCAAACGGAAGTTGACATTGGAAATATCAAAGAAGATATTGCCGATGGATTCGATCAGAATCCGGCAGGTTGTACTGGCGATCACGGGCATACTAACCAACTGGGTTCCGTCATTTTGAGTGCTGTCTGCAAGGATATACGGGAAGGTCACTCCGCCGTCGCTTGATAATTTGATCCGTACAAAAGGTGAATTAAATGGTGCGGAAGCGGTACTTCCCGGTGTCCAGGTTACGGTTTGGCTGGACCCCCCTTCATATGCTATGTTGGTATTCGGTGCGGAAACGGCAAATGCACCTCCTGTGGCATTCACAGATAAACTGATAGACCCGGAGGTGGATCCACCTGATCCGGCATTGTTGTCACGGACGGTTACTTTGAAAGTCATTGCTCTGGCATAACCCGGAAGCTTTTCACCAATCACATTTGTGTTGGCACGAATCGCAGTCCATTTCGGAAAAACTCTGTCGCGATCAGGAACAGGTGAGAATGAGCGGAATAATGGTGCTGTTCCGGTTGCAGATGCAGGGGTTCCTCCGGGACCAAGATCACTTTCTTCCCAGCAATAGCTCAAAATATCTCCGTCGGCATCTGTTGCCTGGCTGGCGGTGATTTTAAAGTTTGTATTGATTGGTAACACATAACCTCCCTGCATAGCAGGAAGAACCGGTGCCGCGTTTCCTGTCTGGGTTTTCACCGGACAAGAATTTCCTCCACCAGAATTGGTGTAGGTAACTATGTCTTCATAACTTTTGAAATGGAAATAGGCATTGGAATTCGATTGAAGATCATCTGATCCGCATATACCTGCGTACGCCATAATGGTTGTGCCACTTCCGGGTTCGAATGCAGAGTTAGCAGACCGATTTCCACCACCACAACTTCCTGTCACACTGTTGAATGTGTGATTTGCACCAAACTGATGCCCCATTTCATGTGCCACATAGTCGATATCGAACGGGTCTCCAACGGGAGAATCGGAGCCGGTTACACCTCTGGCTTTCTGTGATGCGGTACAAACTACACCCAAACCGGCAATACCACCACCCCCTGTACTGAAAACGTGGCCAATGTCAAAATTGGAAGTACCAATCAGGTTGGTAACGTTTGTCTGATTCTGCCCTAGCATAGTCGGGCCATTATTATTGGAGTAAGGGTCAGATGTCGTACTGGTATATATCAGCTGACTGTTATTGGCAACAAGTACCAGTCGAACACAAACATCGGTTTCATAAAGACCATTTACCCTGTTTAAAGTTGTCACCATTGCAGAGGCAGCCTGACTGGCTCCTCCATGAAAAGCAGTGTATTCGCCGGTAGCGGCAATTGCTACCCGATAGGTCCGAAGTGTGGCGCCAGTGGCCATAACGGAATTGGAACCACCTGCAGATTTTTGTGTCAGGTCGTGATTGTGTTCACCTTCAACACCGTATTCAATAAATGGTCCTTTGGTAGCAGGGTCCAGATCCGACTTTTTGTAAATCTGGTAAAACTGAGTTTCCCCATGAAAAACCGGATCAGCGAAGTAAGACCCTCCAAGAGTAATGACCTGATAGTGAAAACCGAATAAAGTAAAGTCAACTTTTATGGTAGAAAACGGATCATCAATTCCCTGACCTGTATAGGTTTTAACGAAATCCCATTTCGACATAAGACCAGCTTCCATGATGTCGTATTCGGCAAATGCGAATTTCTGGAAACTACCGTCAGGAAGTGGAAGCGAAATCACTTTTCCATAATTCCGGATTTTCCCTTTCTTTTCTTTTGGTGCCAAAGCAAACTCAGCTTTCAGTGAAGCGACATTCAGCTGGTAGGTAATTGCTTTGGTTGGTTTGATGTAATTTGGTTGAACCGACTTTAACGAAGCCCGGTCAACAGTTTGCCAGACGGGGTCATTTGCAAAAACCTGTATACTGAGAAATGCGAAAAACAGAAAACCAATTGAACGTTTAAGTGGATGGTGACCTAATAACATTTGTGAAAATTAATCAATAGACAAATTATTTTGAAGTTTGGCAAGATTGCATTTCTCCCGAAGTCTTAAAAATAAAATAGGTGAAACCAATGCAATAATCGGAGTATATTGAAATTTTACCCGGAAGTGTGTGAAAGGTCTATCTGTTTACCAGATATTAGAAAATGAAGCCTTGCGCCAAATACCTGTTTCCGGCATTCAGAAATTAAAACGTTGCGCAGAAAAATCTGTTAATACGCTTCGGATTCGGAAGGGAATTGCCTCTTTTTTACATCATCCACATAATGCGTGACAGCCTCCGTGATAATGGAGTGGAGATCCGCATATTTTCGAAGGAATCTTGGTTTAAACTGGTTGGTGATACCCAGAAGATCATGGGTTACAAGGACCTGTCCGTCAACATGAGGCCCGGCACCAATACCAATCACCGGAATATGCAGTTTTGATGACACTTCTTTCGCGAGGCTGGACGGAATTTTTTCGAGAACGAGGGAGAAACAGCCGCATTGCTCAAGCAAAAGTGCATCTTCCATCAGCTTCTTTGCTTCTTCATCCTCTTTGGCACGGACGGTATACGTTCCGAATTTGTAGATGGATTGGGGAGTGAGTCCGAGATGGCCCATCACCGGCACACCGGCGCTTAGAATACGGATGATTGAATCTTTGATTTCGGCCCCGCCTTCCATTTTGACGGCGTGCGCCCCTGTTTCTTTCATGATTCGAATGGCGGACCGAAGTGCTTCAGAACTGTTCCCCTGGTAAGAACCAAAGGGCAGGTCTACCACAACAAGTGACCGCTTGATTGCCCGTACAACAGATGAGCCATGGTAAATCATCTGATCAAGCGTAATCGGAAGTGTCGTTTCATGCCCGGCCATTACATTGGAGGCGGAATCACCCACCAGTAAAACATCAATCCCTGCTTCATCAAGAATGCTGGCCATGGAAAAATCATAGGCAGTGAGCATTGAGATTTTTTCGCCTCTGGATTTCATTTCCTGCAAGGTGTGGGTGGTGATCCGTTTGGAATCTGTTCGTACTGCCGACATGCGCTTGTTGTTGTGAGGGCTCAAAGAAAGGAACTTTACCGGATACGGGGAAAGGATCAGGGAAAGAATTGCGAATTACCGGCGGGGTCTGTAGCTGAATTACATCTGCTTGAAAAATAATGAGCCACCTTATGGATATTTAGTACCCTTATTTTTGAAATCCGGCCAGTAACTGCTCGTTGAACTGTATGTCAGGATTCACAATTGTGATGTGGCTCTTTGCATAAAACGGCAGCCGTACATGACGAAGATGCTCGAGAGTAATGCAGATTTCTTCTCGGGATTTTCCTTTCAGTATTGGCCTTTTCGAGATGCCGTTTTCTGAAAGTCTCAAAGCAATTTCTTTTGGCGGGACATCGAGAAATGCGCTCATTCCCAATGAATTAATAAGTTCCATATTGTTGAAAAAACATGGGGTTCCACCACCGGTTGCAATCACCGCTTTTTCGATGGTCCGGGTTTTTTCAAGGTACAGCTGTTCAATTTCCCTGAATTTACTTTCTCCGAGTTGACCGAAAAGTTCCGTGATCCTGGCTCCTTCTCCTGCTTCAATCAGATGATCCAGATCGTAAAACGGCAGGTTCAGAACATGAGCAAATTTTTTACCCAATGTGCTTTTTCCACAGCCAGGCAACCCAATGAGAAAAAATATCATAGCCTGAAATAATTGAATGCCAAAGGTAGCAGGAACAGTGAACTAAGCAAGAGGCCAGGATTTCAATCGTTCAGGTTGAAAAAAATCAGATCTGTTTCCGTATTTGAAGCGAAATTGCGGTTTCAAAAAACCATCAACCATGCAGATATCCGGAAAATCGGTGCGAATATTTTTTCTGTTTCTGGGATTCCTGGTCACAGGTAAAAATATCTTCGCCAATACCATTCTGATTCCAATGGATGAGGAACAGAAGAATCATTTGAAGGCGTATGGGATAGCGTACTGGACACTCTCGAAAGAAGTGGAGGTGGACTGGCTCCTCAATTACAGGGGAGGAAGCTTCGCCTGTGCCGCTTTGCCTGCCATTGAAAACGAATGCATCATTCGGGGAGTGACCTATCAGGTAATTTCAGATCCGGCCTATTCTCAGATTCAAAGTCAGATTCAGGCCCCGGATGTCAACATGGAAATCATGCATCTTCAGAAGCCCCCGAAAATTGCGGTTTATTCTCCCAAGAGCAAAAAGCCATGGGATGATGCCGTGACGCTGGTTCTAACCTATGCTGAGATTCCATACGATCTGGTTTTTGATGTGGAAATCATGGACGGACTCCTCGCCAAATATGACTGGCTTCACCTTCACCACGAAGACTTTACCGGACAATACGGGAAGTTCTTCCCCAGTTTTGGCCATGAACCCTGGTATAAACAACAAGTGGCAGAATATGAATCTGTGGCCAAAAAGTACGGATTTTCAAAAGTGTCGCACCTCAAACTGGCAGTTGTAAAGAAAATCAGAGAATATGTTGCAGGAGGTGGATTTCTCTTTGCCATGTGTTCAGCGACAGATACCTATGACATTGCATTATCGGCAGAAGGACTTGATATCTGCGGTGAAGTGTACGATGGTGATGGCCAGGATCCTTCGGCTCAAAACAAGCTCAACTACGATAACTGCTTTGCGTTCAAAAACTTCCGTACTTCAACCAATCCGTTTGAATACGAATTTTCCAACATCGACAACCAGCCTTTCGAACGAGGTCTGACGGAGCAGAATGATTATTTTAAACTGTTCCAGTTTTCAGCTAAATGGGATCCGGTGCCATGTATGCTCACTCAGAATCATACCCAGACCATCAAAGGATTTATGGGGCAGACGACAGGTTTTAAATCGAAACTGGTGAAATCAGAAGTGCTGGTAATGGGAGAGAACAAGTCCATCGGTGAAACCAAATACATACATGGTACTGTCGGCAAGGGAACCTGGACATTTTACGGAGGGCATGATCCCGAAGATTACGAGCACCGGGTGCATGAAGAACCAACCGACCTTAATCTGCATCCCAATTCTCCGGGATACCGTCTGATTCTGAATAATATCCTTTTTCCTGCAGCCAAGAAGAAGAAAATGAAGACATAAAAAAAGGGAAAGATTTTGTGGTCTTTCCCTTTTCTGGTGGTTTAGTTGCTGAACATTTCCTTCATTTTTTCGAAAAACCCTTTTTCAGATTTTCCGGGATTGGGTGAGAAGTTCGGAGAAGTCCTAAGTTTTTCAAGTAGTTCCACTTCCTCTTTGGTCAGTGTTTTGGGCGTCCACACATTCACATGAATCAGATGATCGCCTCTTCCATAACCATTGATATCGCGAATTCCTTTACCACGCAGCCGGAGGATTTTTCCACTTTGTGTTCCAGGGTCGATTTTGATTTTTACTTTTCCGTCGATGGTATTCACTTCCATGCTGGCACCCAGAGCCGCATCTGCCATGTTCAGGTACAGTTCTGAAATGATGTTGTTACCATCCCGCTTCAGATCGTCGTCGTCTGCCTCTTCAATTAGAATGAGAAGATCTCCTGCAATTCCACCACCCGGGGCTTCGTTCCCTTTTCCCGACATACTCAGTTGCATACCATCCTGCACTCCAGCTGGTATCTTTACGGACAGCACTTCTTCTCTTGCCATCAGCCCGTTTGCATCCGCACCTGAAGGCCTTTGATCGATGCTTTGTCCGGCTCCACCGCAGGTTGGGCAGGTGCTCGATGTTTGCATGCGACCCAACGGGGTATTCATGATGCGGGACACCTGACCGGAACCCTGACAGGTCGGACAGGTTTTGAATGTCACACCAGGAGCAGCCACCATGCGGTTTACTTTAATTTTCTTTTCTACTCCTTCCGCTACTTCCTTCAGCGTGAGCTTCAGCTTGATACGAAGGTTGGAGCCTTTTCGCATCCGCTGGCCCCTTCCGCCTCCACCTCCGAAAAAGGATCCGAAGGGAGAATCGTCGCCAAAAATATCGCCGAACCGGGAAAAGATGTCGTCCATACTGGCGCCACCATAACCGGCACCACCGCCTAATCCTTCATGGCCGAACTGGTCATAGCGGGATTTTTTCTGAGGATCGCTCAATACTTCATAGGCTTCAGCACCTTCTTTGAATTTATCTTCCGCTTCGGCATTGCCCGGATTTTTATCAGGGTGAAATTTAATCGCGTGTTGTCGGTACGCTTTTTTAATTTCTTCCGGAGTGGCAGATTTGGTGATGCCCAGAATTTCGTAGTAGTCTCTTTTTGCCATGAAGTTTTGAGATTTTATGCGCCAATAATCACTTTGGCAAATCGAATTGTTTTCTCGTTCAATGTGTAGCCTTTTTCTACTTCGTCAATCACCTGCCCCTTTTGTTCCGGAGTGGGTGCGGGAAACTGGGTGATGGCTTCCTGAAGCTCTGCATCGAAAGGCTGTCCGATGGATTCCATCGCTTTCAATCCTTTCTGAGAAAGTGTTTTGAATAGTTTCTGGTACACCAGATCCACGCCTTCTTTCAGGCTTTCAATATCGGTTGCGGTTTCAATGGCTTTCAAACTCCGCTCAAAATCGTCAATTACCGGAAGAAGATCTTTCATTAGTCCTTCGGTTGCGGTACCGATCAGGGCTATTTTTTCTTTGGACGTCCTCTGTCTGTAGTTTTCAAACTCTGCGTAAAGCCGGACGTATTTGTCTTTCCAATCGGCTGCTTCTGCCTTCAGTTTGTCGGTTTCGGATACTTCTTCAACCTGACTTTCTGTCGAGTCGACAGTGGTTTCTTCCGCCTGATTCTCCATGATTTCGGTGGTTACGTCTTGTTTGAGTTCGTTGTTTTCCAATGGATTGCCTTTTTTTTCCATGTCAGTAGTTGTCTGATTTGTGATCAGCATTCAAAACTTATCAAGGATTACGCCAGATTCATTCAGGTGACAATTGGGCAGAATTTCCAACCAGGACCAATGCCGATTCAGGAATTGTGTTCAATTTTGGCTCATGGAAAAAATCAGATTGTGTTTTGCCACCAACAATTCCCACAAGTTAGATGAAGTTCGGGCGATGCTGCCTTCAGAGTTTGAAATTCTTTCACTTCGGGATATCGAATGCTCCGATGAATTGCCTGAAAACCAGCGGACCATCGAAGGAAATGCGCTGGAAAAGGCCCGATACATTTTTGATAAATTCGGGATTGATTGTTTCGCCGATGATACCGGTCTGGAAGTAGAATCGTTGGGAGGAGAACCTGGAGTGGACACCGCACACTATGCTGGTCCTGAACGGGATGCCGATAAAAACATGGCGCTTCTTCTGACCAATCTGGAAGGAAAATCCAACCGGAATGCCCGGTTCAAAACAGTTTTCTCCCTATTCTGGCAGGGTGAAATGTATCATTTTGAAGGTTTAGTTCCCGGAACTATTGGAATGGAGAAAAAGGGTGATCAGGGTTTTGGATATGATCCGGTTTTTATACCAGATGGATTCACTCAAACCTTTGCAGAGCTTGGGACCGATATGAAAAACCGCCTGAGTCACAGAGCAGCAGCAACCCGGCAACTGGCTGCATTTCTTGCCGGATAATTAACGGACAGGATCGCTCCGTTTCGGTTTTTTCTATTTCAGACTGAGAATCCAGCGAATCATTTTTTCAATTTTATCCTTTTTTAGATGTGACTGAGGTGCCATGGCATAATCTCCCCAAACACCAGTGCCTCCATTGTACACTTTATCGACCAGCTTTTTAACATTTGCCGGATCGCTTTTGTATTTCTGTGCCACCAATCGGAAAGCCGGACCCAGCACCTTTTCATTCTGCTTGTGACATGCCAGACATCCGGATGGTCCGACCAAACGACCGCCTTCCAGAATTGCCTCTGCCTCTGCTTTGGGATCTGGTTTTGTTATAATTGTTTTGGCAGGAACAGAAACTGCCGATGGTGCTTTTTCATATTCAGGTTTTCTGACTTCCCCGGGTTTGTTCCAAAGCAACAACCGGAAGTCTTCCGGATTCCGTTTCTGATCCGACACCTGATTCAACGTATACCAGGCATCAGTACTCCATAGAGTGCGTCCGGCCTGACTTTGAAGCGAATCATTCCATTCAAAATGATACACAAACCCTTCTTTCAGTTTTCTAATGTCAACCAGAAGGCGGGTTCTGTCTTTGGAAATCCGGATGCTTTCAGGCTTGAACTCTGTAGGTTCCGTTTTTGGGCCACCATACCGCATGGTGGGAATGTATGTCCAGGAAGCCATCCGAAGCAGGTTTTCAGGGTTTCGGATTTTCTCCGGAAGCGGTTCAGTAAATTCAATTTCAAAACCGGTTTTGAGAGAACGAATGGCCAGAATATCAAATACCGGACGACCATTCCATTTCAACGCTTCCAGACCAAACCACTCATGATGTGATTGGCCCCAGTTTCCAGGATTGCCAATCATTCCCACATACAGATTGCTGTCTGGTCCGACAACCAAACGGTTGGTTCCGCCTTCCAATCCTTGTGTAAAAGGAAACGCAACTCCCTGATATTCTCCTTTTATTTTCTCTACAAATACCCGTTTCAGCCCGCCGTGTGTCACATCTCCATGGACTATCTGGTTTCGGTAAGGACCCATATTCAGCAAGGCAGGCTGACTGGTTGAATTACCAATTTCATTCTGGGGCAACCAAACCACCGGTGGTTGTTCTTTCAATGTCCCGATTTTGTACAGATCGGCGGAGTAGTTTCCGTAAAAGGCACCGGGTTTGAGATGAAGAATTTTGCATGCAGGGATCCAGTCGCCTTGATTATCAGCAATAAAGATTTCATTGTCAACCCCAATTCCAATTCCGTTGGGCGTTCGTAAGCCACTGGCCAGAATTTCAAGGGAACCATCCATGCCAATTTTGATGGCTTTTCCCCGGTCTTTGTTTTGAGGGATGGTGCTTTTTCCCCCGGGCTGGATGGCGATGGCCAGAGTCGCATAAAAGAATCCATCCTTGAACACAAGGCCAAAGGCAAATTCGTGAAAATTTCCTGTCGCCCCCCATGCGTTGCAAACCGCCCTGTATTCATCTGTGAATCCATCTGCATTGTGGTCAATTAGTTCGGTGAGCTCCTGTTTCTGAAGAACGAAAATCCGGTCATTGACGACCTTCAGACCCAAAGGTTCGGCCAGGCCCCAGGCGATTCGTTTCACTTCAATCTGGTTGGTATCGAGGGAAGTTGGTTTTGAAATTTTGTACACCGCTCCCAATGAATCCCAGGTTGAAAGGATGAGAGATCCGTCTGAGAGAAAGTCCATTCCACCTACCCTTGGAAGGAAGTTTCGGCGATGCAGAGCAAATTTTGAAAGTGAAGGATGGAGAAAATCCGGCGCCAATCCAATTGCCTTCAGATCCAATATGGTAAGTGGTTGGGTGCTGTTCATCGCCTGAAGCACGGAACGTTTCGCAACCCGGAAATACTCAGATGGTATGATCTCAAAAGCGTTTTTTCCTGGTTCAAACCAGGATAGGCTGAGCTCTTTAAGTGATTCCGGATCAGTTTTGAAATGACGAATCACGAAAGAGTGCGGACCTGCATCCAGATCAAATTCGGCTTCCGATTCAGTGCTGTTATGAACGCCATCGTTGTTCACCACTTTTTTATCATCAATCCAAAGAGCGGAACCATCAGAACTTCGGAGTTTGAAGAGATAGGAGCGGTTTTCCGGAATCACGATTTCACCCGATACGTCCATTAGAAATGGTGCTTGTCCAGTGAAAGCAAAGTTTTTCTGCTGATCTGAAACCTCTACTTTGTCCAGAATGTTGACAGAATACGCTTTATCTGGTTTTATATCGCTCAGTTTTTTAGCATCAGGATTGGTAAGCAGATATACTTTTGCCAGCAGACCAATCTGAAAGGAAGTGTCTGGTTTTAGCTGTGAAGGGATCTGGCAGTAAGCGGATTCCATCCGGCACTGGAAAGCCAAAAGCGTGAACCATTGAAGGAAGGGGAGGAGGAAGACGCGGCTACAATTCTTCATCAGAGTATAGCTGCCGGGTCAAGAAGCACGTTTACAAAAGTGGGCTCATCCGGTTTGATTTTCAACAGGCCTAAAACAGACCAGATGGGTTTGGCCATGGTTAGTTTTTCACAGCGATTCAGGGCTTTAAATTCCGAATTTGATTTCAACGATTCCATTGAAGCCATTCCGTCAGCAAAGACCTCAGCAAAAATCTGAACCCCTTTCGGAGGTGGTTTTACCCAGACAAAGTATCGTTCGAGAATCGGACCGGAAATTCCATCCACATACTCAGGCCACTCATCGATTACAGCGTCCTGCGTGGAGTCTATTTTCAGTTGATACCGCAGGGCGATTTTCCCTTTTTCAAACCGGTATCCCTGGAACCGGACTTTGCAGTTTTTCATCTGAAACCGGTTGCCGTTTGCCCCAATGATAAACCAGGCAGACTCCTTTAATGGCATCTCCATATATTTCCCACCTTTGGTAACCGGTTGAGGGCCATGCTTGTAGTTGTAAACCGGACCCTGTTTCAAAACCCCTTCCTTCCAGATCCGGGAAATGCCACAATGGTACGTGTCGAATCCAACATACAGATCTTCATGGAGGGCCAGTGTAAGAACCCGGGGAATTCCATCGAGCACTGAACGGAAAGCCCACAGCTCGGTTGGCCTTTCAGCTGCCTTTGATTGGGCAATTGCTGCTGGCCTCCCAAATCCTGATAAACAAATGATTGCGATAAAAAGGACAATACGCATAGTCAACTCAACGGTGTAAATCGTCCGCAAAATAGAACCTGAAATTGATATTCGCTTTCTGCTGGCATAAACCAGAAAAGCAGAACCATCCACCAGACGGTATCTTTTTTCATCGGTTTGACTTTTCGGATATGATATGAAGATGGAGAACTAATTGGCATTGGTTTCAGGATAATCTCTTTTTTGCATCCAAAACAAAGAAACGTGGCTGGTGAACGAATTATCTGTATCGGTGCAGCTTTAACCGACGAAATTTTTACAAGCCTGGAAAAGCCGGAAACAGGCACTTCCAACCCTGCGAGCTACCGCAAGTCTGCCGGTGGCGTGGCAAGGAATATGGCAGCCAATCTGGCTCAGTTGGGTCTGGAAGTGGGGCTTGTGTCCCATTTTGGCGAGGATCCGGAAGGTGATTTTCTTCTGACCGAATGTGCCGGTTACGGTATTGATTGTCGGTTCTCAAAGCGATCCCACAATCCCACTGGTCGTTTTTCTGCTATCCTGACTCCGGAAGGTGAGCTGTTTGCTGCGGCTACTGTTTCTTTTCTGGAGGCCGAGATCACACCTGAATATCTTGCGTCTATTCGTGGATATGTACAGTCTGCAGGATTACTTCTGGCCGATTGCAACTTGTCGGTAAGCAGTCTGGAGTGGTTACTTTCATTTAGCAGAGACATTCAGATTCCGTTGATCATTGAACCTGTTTCGATCCCCAAAATAAGACGACTTGCTGGTTTGGATCTCACGGGACTTTATTTGTTGACTCCCAATTTATCTGAACTCGATGCACTCACAGGAGAAGGGGAGAATGAGATATCAGATTGGTTAGAGCAAGCCGGAATTCAGTCAGTTTGGATTCGGAAGGGAGCCTCAGGCTCAGAGTTTATTTCAAAAAAGTCAAGACTTTCTGTATCGGCGCCGTCAGTTTCTGTAGTGGATAGTACCGGAGCAGGAGATGCTGCACTGGCAGGTTGGATCTTTGGATTTGTAAACGGAAAGGATGCTCTGACTTGCATTCAGTTCGGACATTCCATGGCTGCGTTGATCCTTGAACAAAATGGCAGTACGTTTGCCAGCCTTGAACCAATCATTCTTGAACAAAAATACCAGCAGTTGTATGTACCATCCATATCTCCTCATTCAGCCTGAAGTTCAGCAGGCTTTGGCAGAAGCGAAGCCTGTTGTTGCCCTGGAATCAACCATTATTTCGCACGGGATGCCCTATCCCCGGAATGTTCAAACGGCACTGGAAGTTGAGCAGGTCATTCATGACGGAGGAGCCGTTCCGGCAACCATCGCTATTCTTGATGGGAAACTTTGCGTTGGGCTAAACTCAGACCAGCTGGAAAAACTGGGGAAGTCAGGCCATTCGGTTTGGAAAGTAAGTCTGCGGGACATGCCGTACGTCATTTCTCAGAATCTGATGGGTGCAACCACGGTCGCCGCTACCATGCGAATTGCATCCATGGCCGGAATCCGGGTTTTTGTCACAGGTGGTATCGGTGGAGTTCACAGAGGAGCTGAAGACAGTATGGATATCTCAGCAGATTTAACAGAAATGGCCCAGACGTCTGTTTCAGTTGTTTCGGCAGGAGTAAAATCGATACTGGACATAGGACGGACTCTAGAATACCTGGAGACTCTGGGTATTCCTGTCGTGACCTTTGGGCAGGATTCATTTCCAAGTTTTTATTCAAGCAGCAGCGGATTTCATTCGCCACTACGGCTTGATTCTGCCATGGAAATAGCTTCTATGATGAAAGCAAAGTGGGAAATGGGTTTGAATGGCTCTGTGCTGGTTGCCAATCCTGTTCCTTCGGAGTTTGAGGTGAAGCCGGAAGAAATTGAGAAGCATATACTGAAAGCACTGGACGATGCAAACCAATCAGGAATCCGGGGCAAAGAGGTGACACCATTTCTATTAAAAACGATAGCTGAAAATACCGGAGGTGAAAGTCTTGATGCCAACATCGCTCTTGTAAAAAACAATGCCGTTTTGGGAGCGGCCATTTCAAAGGCATTTTCAGGATTAAGAAGCTCTCCTTTATGATTCTGACGGCATTTTTTAAGAAATGACGGAGCCCGTTACGTTCTCCATAAACGGTAAAGGTTTGTGATATCCGGAAAAATATTTTTTTGCTTGCAACCTATTGACAATTGAATTTGTCATTGTATTTGGAATCGTTTTTTCACACTCAATTCTATCTCTTCAGGCGTGGTTTTCCATTGTTTGGAAACTCTTCAATCGGTTAGTTCCGATAAAAGGCAAAAGGAGAAAATGTTGCAGGTGAAGGAAAGGTCCTTAAACATTCACGATATTTTTTAAACTTCTATGACCAAAAAATTACTTGCCATTGTTATGGTACTGGCTGCACTGGGAGATGCGTATGCCGGAAACAATCCAGTAAAACGAACAGCCAGGTTGGACGTTCGTCAACAAAAATTCAGTCGTGCAGAGCAGCAACTCCGCCAGGCCAGGGCTGAAGCACAATTGCTGTCAGGTTCCAACCCGAAACCATTTCAGCAACCTGCAAAGCGAAAAGGCAAGGGAAATTCGGTTCAGGCTTCATCTCTTACTTTTTCTGATCTTGGCCAGTCGGTGAATCCATTCACATCCATTGGAGGAGGCCGAAATTATCTTTCTGTTGTGCCTGAATTGAATGCGGTTGCTTTGATCCGCAGAGGTGGACCAACTGATCCGGGGGGATCCAGCAGCAAGCCAGGAGATAAATTATTCCTTGATCTAAATACAAGAGGGGGAGATGATGGTTTCTGGCAAATTTCAAGAAACCGCTTGTTCAACAATGAGTTGTATGATATTTCAACATCTAACCATGGCCCTCGCTATCCACAAGGCCTCCTTTTTAATCCTCCAGGAAATTCCGACACAGCTATGGCTTTTGCCATGGCCATTACCCGGGTTCTCGATGGATCGAATGATACCTGGGGCGGATATGGAAGAGGATGGGCAAAACTTCTGCAGGGATCTCAAACAAAACAAACATTGGCCTCATCCGGTGATTTCTTTCATTTCAGGAGCGAGTCGATGATTTCAACAAGCCTGGGATCTGTTTTTACCATTGAAGCGGAAGAAGTAATTGAGGGAGAAAACATCTCGTTTACAAACAGAATTATGGTTAATCGTTTCAAATACAATTCCACAACCCAGTCATTTGACAGCTCAACGGTTTTTCTTCCATTTACAAACGATGGAGCAGATTCTGCCAGCGATGTAGGAAATGCCGCCATCGCGTTTGCTCCGGATGGTCTGCATGGATATGCAGTGATAGCGGGTTATAACAAGGATTTCTCAAGGCCGTTTGGTAACATCCCGTATTTCTCCCGCACTACGGATGGTGGTGACTCCTGGTCTGATTTCAAACCAATTGATTACAACAAATCAATTTATGAAAAAGGAAATTCCTCTCCGGACAAGGATGAATTCAGAGATGGCCTTTTTGTGGGCAACTATGTTGTTTTCACAGATACCTCCATTGTGAGAGCCGATTCTTCCACTCAGCCTGGTGCACACCCGGTTGACTATACGATGATGGATTTCGATCTTTCTGTGGATAAAAACAATCAGGCACATATTTTCGGAACTCTTTGCGTGGGAGGATTTGGTGATACTCTTGAGTTAACGGGTCCGAATTTTTTCCGGCCTCAAAACGGTAGCTGGAATGTTCACATTTCAATCAAGGCTTCAGATGATACAGGCAGAGGAACGGTCATTTCAACCAATCAGGCTGTTCAGGGTTGCTTTGGAGATTGTGCTGTAACGGCCGAAAGTTTTAAAGAGTTGAACAGACCACAAATCGCTCAGTCAGCAGATGGTTCAATACTGGCCCTTTGCTGGTCTGATACAGATCTGGAAGCGTATCCTCAAACGGCAGATGACAATAACAACAACCCGGATCTTTGGATGCGTGTGATGAGGGTTGGTGCAAATGGCGAAGTGTTCATGAATTCTCAAAACCGGAATCTGACCAAAGGATCTGACAGAGATGGTCTGGCCACACAGGCGAGTATTGCGCCTGTTTTGTTGAATTCAGCCAATGGTTTTGAACTTGCAGCTACGACAACGATAATTCCGGACTATGTATTTCCAATGGCAGATCTGGCTGTTCAGCATTTGTTTGTTCGGGGTATTTCAGTACCAAGTGCATCCGATTCAACTCCGGTTCCTGTAACTCCTGAATTGATTATTCTGAAAAACAATGAGGTTCTTTCTTCCAATGGCAAACTGCCAGTGGGTCTTGATCTGTTGCCAAACCCTGCCGGCTCGGTTTTCAGTGCTCATTTAACCAACCTCACGCAAGGAACTGTTGAAATCCGGATTACGAATCTTCTCGGTCAGGTCATTGAGACCAGGTCCATTCAAACGGAAAGTGCCCGGATCAATGTTCCGTTCAATCTTCGGAAGGTTCCAAAAGGAATCTATCTGATCAGTGTCCGAAATGCTGGACAGACCACAACAAACCGAATCATCCTGGAATAGAAATTCACCCAAAATCATAAAAAAAGGGCCCCAACCGGGCCCTTTTTTTATGCCAAAGCATAATTTGATTCTATCAATTCTAAAAGCTGGCGGCAACGGATGCAGTTACCCCGGAACTGGCTGGAACAAACCGGCAAACACCTCCAACACAGAAGACTCCGGCACGTTGACGACCGCCTGAAATGGAAATCCGCACAGTTCCCTTTGTGTAACCAGTTGTAACTCCCAGATAATTGATCCGTTGGCTTGGTTTTTGGTTCCCGTAGTTATACTCATTGTATAACGCAAAGAAGTAGTGAGATCCCATCTGGTATTCGGCTAATCCCATCGCCCATGAACCATTATCCTGTTTTGTATAGAGGTTCTGAAGTTCGAAGCGAAGGGTGTGTTTTGGTTTGAATTTCCACGAAACATCCACCACCCCAATGTGAGAATAAATGGTCTTCACGCCAAGGTTGTTTGTAATCCGAAGAACTTCATTTTCAGCCTCAATATAAAGATAGGTGACAATTGCTTTCACCTTAGGACTTATTTTTTTACTGATTTCAAGACTTACGTTTTCATAGTATTTTTCCTTACCAACTTTGAAAAATTCAGAATTATACCCTTTCGCACTGTCCAGACCAATAACGGGAGTTTTATCTAAACCATTGATGCGTGCATAGTTGAAAGTAAAACTTGTTCCATATTCACCTCCAACTAAGGTTCCTTCTTTTGCATTGTAGAAAACATCCAACTGCATACCCATTTCGCCCTTAGATTGTGTCGCATAAGGATATAGAGTTGCCAGACGATAGGTATGCTGCGGGGTTAAGGGTGGAAGATAATTGATGAGCAGATTATTAAGATCAGCTCCCCGGTCGCTGCGAAAATCAAAATTGTCTATTCGTTTGGCTCCCAGAGAGACACCAAATCCTTTACCGGAATAACCTCCCAGTAACAATAAAGCCTGGCCAGGACGATAAATCAGATTGTTGGCTTTGCTTGGATCGTTTGTTTTGTATGCATACTCTCCTTCGAGATTAAACATGTTTCGTGTCATCTTAAGCCTTCCAGAAAAGGCTGCCACGTTTTCAGGTAATTTATAGGAAGGATTATCATCAGCCTGAAATTTACTGACGGCACCAATTCCACCTGTTATTTTGGTCGAACTCAGTTCAAATTTCGGAATCAATTCATTGAGTGAAAAATCGGCATCAATTCCCCGTACAATGCCGGGGCCATTGGCAAAAAAGAAACGTTGTTTCCCTACGAAAGCTTTTACCTGTATTCCTTCCAGCAGGTTGTACCGGATTCTGACACCATCCACTGAATTGTCAAAACCAAGTCCCCATTCCCAATAGCTACGGTAGATTAGCCCATTACCAAACTGTTCATAAAAATTGCCAAGTGTGACCGAAAGTTCTTTCCATTTATAGTTGATAAAACGAAACGGCACTCCGGTTCCTTTGAGTCTCTGGTCGTATCCTAAAAGTGGAGGCTGGTAGTTTTCAAGACGAAGTCCACCTGACAGGTTCCCTCTGTCATACAAGATGTTCAGGTAGGAATTATTTCCAATCACTTCCTTTACTTTTTGCGAACCGTCGATCTGAGGTTCGTAAATGTAGTATTGGGCATCTGATTGGAAATCGCCGTGCACATAACTCGATTCTGTTTCACTTTCACTTTCGGGCTCTTCCTGAGCCATCGATTGCTGAATACCAACCAGTGAAAATAGAATCAGGCCGAAACTGATTTTCCGGGTCCAGGACAGTGGTGTCAATTCGCGAAAATCTAAGGTTTCGGAGTAAATTTCTTAATAATCTCAAACAATTCATCCTCGTCTCCGGGAGCAAAGGAATTGTGTTGCCAGAGAATTTCTCCTTTATCATTCACCAGAAACGTATGGGGAATATTGTTCACATTCAGTGAACGTTTGAAATCACCATTCGGATCCAGCAAGATGTCGTATTCCCAACCTTTGCCATTGGCCATCGGGCCAACTTTCGAAATATTTCTTGAATCATCGATCGATACGGCAATGATTTTGACATTGGTTTCTTTTTTCCAGTCTCCATACAACTCTTTAATCGTGTTAAGCTCCAAAACACAAGGCTTGCACCAGGTAGCCCAGAAGTTGATGACTGTTAATCCATTTTTGTTCAGAACAGAGTTTGATTTTACCAATTTGCCATCCAGAGTTTTGACATCTACTTCTGGTAATTTGCGGATTGGTTCCTGAAAAAACGTGAATCCAAAAAGCAAACAGGCTAAGATTGGTGTTAGTTTGAGAAGTTTTCGCATAGTATTAATAAGAAATGCCCGGAGAAGTTTGTCCCCGGGCATTGCAATAAGAAGTCAGTTATTATTCAACAACAATTTTTTGAACCGGCATACGGGTTCCGTTGCTGGTTGTCTGAAGGAAATAAATTCCGGCTGGAATTCCGTCAAGTGATAATGATTCGATAGATGATTGAGAACCATTCAGGCGAACTTCCCGGATCACTTTTCCTGAAATGTTCTGCAATTCAATGTTTCCAGAACCGCCAGAAACCGGAACAAAGAGTTTTGATTTGGCAGGATTAGGGAACGCAGGAGCATAAGCTGCCAGTTGTTCTTTCATTTCTGTTCCAGTAAGAGTGTTGTCAAACCATCCGTTTGTACGGGCTACCAATGCATTTCTGTAAGCAGCAGCTGAAATGGCTTCCATGCGGAATCCAATATAAACTGTTTTCCAGTTTGCCCCTTCATTGTAAATACCAGCAACATTGTCAGTGCTGTAGTTTAGGAATGCAACTGCTGCTGCATTACCAGAAACAGCAAGTTGATCCGGATAACTGGTTGAACTTGCTGGAAGTGTGATTGAACTGGTCAAAGGTGGCGCAAGGATCAGATCATCAGCAACCGTTGTAACAGAAACAGCAGTTGTTGAACCGTCGCCAACATATTCAGCACCAAGTATCGTGTTATAGAATTCGAGAGCATCAAGATCGCCAACACCATTTACCTCATACCCGATATCCTGACCCATAATGAACAGGTTACCACCAGCATTCAGGTAGTTTGTAAATACAGCTGCTTTATCAGCAGTAAGAGTTCCGCTGTATGAAGCACCTGTTGTGTAGTAGATTTTCTTAACTGTTGACGGATTCAATGACTCTGAATCCAGATTGCCAGATTCTTCTGCAGTTAAAGCGCAATATGGCTGAGATGCGGCTGTAAATGCACTGGTGAAACGAGCAGCAGCAGTTCCGGCAATATCAAGAAAGAGAATGTTGGAAGGTGTAACAGCAGTGAAATTGAGTGTGTTTTTCACGCCTGGAAGAATGTTGTATGAGTTCATCTCCACTTTGATCGCCACTTTTTTATTCAGCACTGCATCGTTTGGACCAGATACAACCAATTGAATATTCTTGGAAGAGTTCGCTGGCAAAGGAATACTATCTGTTTCTGCATATGTAATACCATCCGAAATAATTGAGGCAGACCAGCCAGCTGGCAATCCAGTAATGGTGGCTTTCGCTTTTATCTTTTGGTCAACTGTTGTTTTTGATGTTGCAACGAAATCAAAAGCAAGGTCATTTCCAGCTTTCATACGAACAGGTTTTTGTGATTCTGCACGGGCCACGGCCAACCATGGTCTTGGCTCATCATATGCAGCTCCCAAAACTTCTTTTGTTGTGTTATTTTGAACGAATGCAACAGCAGATGCCTGGCCCAAATTATAATACACGTCAGTACCGTTGGAACGAACAAGAGAAAACTTGTATGTGTAGGTAACGCTGTCTCCGGCAGCGATGGCCGGAAGTGTGGTACCAGATGCGCCCGGTAGCATTTTTTTCATCACACTTTCAAATTTCTTCTCACCGTTTGTTCCGGGAGCGGTCGCAAATTCGATTTCTCTTTCAATTGCGGCAATTTGAAGAATGTAACCGGCAGGAACCTGAGTCGTGGCTTTCACGGTGGCCGATACAACCATAGAATCGTTCAAAGGAGCAGTATTATCTTTGACGAAGTAAGACACCCGGGTGTTCACTCCAGGTGCTACACTGTTCCGACTATTAATTTTTGTTTGAGTTACTCCTCCAGGACTTCCGTTGTAAAAATTTCCGTCAAGAACTGAGTTTGGTACACCGGTTACATTGTAATAGGTTACACGGCTGGCCACTTCTGTTGGGTTGGCAGCATTCATTGGGTCAGTACCTGGCCATGAAGTCTGGTATTTGATTGCCACGACTTTGGTCAGGTTATTATCCAGAAGTGCATTCAACGCAGGGTTCTGAACAGCACAGGGGCCACACGAAGCTTGTGTAAAATGCTCCAGCAAAACCAGCCGCTGTCCAAAAGAGGCGGTGATTCCGGATATCAAAATAAAACTGGAAAGGAGAGCTTTTTTCATTCTTGATAACGATTGTTTTGAATAAGAGCCAAATTTATCCTGAATCTTACATTTCTTCCAAACAATTGGCTGAAATTTCAGTAAAACTCGGCATAATATTCTGCAAAGGCCCGGCAGAATGGAATTTGATCGCTTAATTGGCCAAATACCCTAATCTATTAATAGACTATTCGGGGAAGAAGAGAACATTACCCTCCGGATGGCAGAAGCACTCAAATGGTCATTGAACCCACTCAGCAAATTTTTTCGGCGGTCAATCTCAGTTTGAGTAAACGGTTTGTTTCGTAACTCTTTGATAAGCTGCAGTAGTTCTGCGGGTTTCCTGAATGAAATGCAGACTTCATCCAGGCCGGTCCCCTCCACCATTTGTGGGTTTGTCAGGACAAATCTTCCCTGAAATAATGATTTCACCAGCTTTAGTTTTACACCGGTTGATTGGAACGCAGGCAATAGATGAAGATGGGCTTCGGCGATCAGTTGATCCATTTGCGACCCTGATGGATTCTCAATCAACTGAAATCCTGGCAAACCTGACAGCATCGTCTTCATTTTCACTCCTGGTTTTTTCCCGGCAATGATCAGTGGAAAATCGCTTTCCGGCTTAACATTCGCTACCAGCCATTCAACCGCTTCTTCGTTTTCCGGAACCGACAAATTGCCATGGTACAACATGTAGGTGCCAATACCGGGCTCCGCACTTCTGGATGTTACACCATGAAAGGGAAAGATCAGACTCGTTTGCGGGTAACGGCTTTCCAGATATTCCGTCTCGGTTTTACTGATGGCAAAAATGTGGTTTGCATGAACCAATACCGATTCATACCGCTGCAGTCGTTTTGATTCCACCGCATAATAAATTGACTTGAGGGTTTCGGTTGAATGGTCAAACAAGCCACGGTAATACTGCCACTCCACATTGTGCATCCGCACCGCTTTTATTTTTTCTTTCAGCAATGGATGATCAAGGTAGGCGCAGGTGTGAAGTCCTTCAAACAAAATCGGATATGGATCGGATGAAAGACGTTCCAGCAGGTCCGGATTAATACGGGAGCCAACGATATACGGAACCCGGCTTACCAGTCCGGTGTAAATTTTTTTTCTCGGGTAGTAATGAATGGTTTCACAAATGGCATTGAGTTCGGGAGCTGCTTTCCTTCCATACTGAAAACAATGAAGGTGAACTTTAATACCGATTTCTGAAAGTGCCTTGATTTTGAAAAAAACGTCAATCACACCTCCGTAATCCGCTGGAAACGGAACATCGAATGAAACTATATGTAAATGGTGTGCCTCCAAAAATGGACTTTATGTTGGAAATGATCCGCAAGTAACAAAAAAAGGCCGCACCTGCTGAGGGTTCGCTCCCTGGTATTTGCGGAATTCATAGGAATGCTTGTTTGCTCGAAGTCAAACCTCCCATATTGCAGGCTGATTTCTGATCCTTATTTCATGAACCGCTTCCATCGTTTTGTTATGGTATTTATGGTTGCAGCTGCCTCTGCTACAGCCCAATCGACATTTCAACCTCTGGATCCGGATGTTTATCACTGGGTCACCAGGGCTGAAATCAAGACACAAAGTCTGAACGGACGGTTTCATTCCGGAATCAAAGCCTATTTGCGGAAGGATGTGGTCGAACTGATGGATTCAAGCCAGAAATGGAATGCAGGAAAATTGTCGAAGGTTGACCGGTTTCACATCCGGTACTTCAGAGAAGTAAATTCGGAATGGTCACACCCCGATTCCTCTTCAAGGAGAGAGAAACTTCTGTTCAAGTCCTTTTTCCGTCGGAAGGCCGATCTGCTTTCCTATTCTGAGCCGGGTTTTGATGTGCACGCCAACATTGCCGGTTACGGTGCACTCGGTTCATCCAGTGACAACGCCGCCAGCCAGTACATCAATACGCGTGGAGTGGAAGTGAGGGGAATGATCGGAAAACGTGTGGGCTTTTATACGTTTATGACCGACAACCAGGTGATGTTGCCGGGTTATATTTCCGAATGGACCAATACCTACAATTCGCTTCCGCACGAAGGATTCTGGAAGAGGATCGATCAGAAGGGTTACGATTTTTTCACAGCCAGGGGCTACATCACCTTCAATGCCACAAAGTACATTGACTTCCAGGTGGGGCACGACCGCATTCATGTTGGCAATGGTTACCGGTCGCTCATTTTGTCGGATTTCGGCAACAACTACAGCTTCGCCAAAATCAATACCCGAGTGTGGAAATTCCAGTACACCAATCTGTTTGCCAATCTCAAAACCAGCATCACAGTCGGCCCCAGTGGTACGCCCGGAAGCCGACTGATTCCGGACAAATACCTTTTTTTCCATAGATTAGGAATGAACATTGGGCGGTACTTTAATTTTGGAATTTTCGAATCAGTTGTAGCGGGAAGAGACCCTGCCTTGTATCCAAACGGAACCAAAGTGCCTTTGAGCTATTTCAATCCGATTATTTTTTACCGGTCCATTGAGCAGGATGCCGGAAGTCCGGACAACTCCTGTCTGGGAATGGATTTCAAAGTGGCCCCGTTGAAAAACGTACAACTTTACGGACAGGTTTTTCTGGATGAATTTCTTTTGAAAGAAATCAAGGCACAGAAAGGATGGTGGGGAAATAAATACGCACTGCAGGCCGGTTTTCACTACATCGACGTTTTGGGTTTAAAGAATGTCGATCTTCAGATGGAATACAATTTTGTGCGGCCGTTTACCTATTCACATCAAAGCAATTACACATCGTACACCCATTACAGTCAGCCGCTGGCGCATCCTTTGGGAGCGAATTTTCAGGAAGTTCTGGCGATTGTAAGGGTTCAGCCATGGCATTTTCTCAATGCCAGCTTTAAAGCTATTTACTACTCGAAAGGCCTTGATAGGATTGATCAGAATTACGGAGGGAATGTCCTTGTGTCGTACAATGAACGGGCCAGCGATTATGGAAATAGCGTAGGGCAGGGGCGAAAAGTAGATGTACTGTACCTCGATGCGACGGTGAGCTACCAGCCGTTTACCAATTTCTTTCTCGATTTTAAACAGGTGATCCGGAAAATGAGCGGTGACCTTTTACCCACCGACCAGAATACGATGTACACCAGTGTCGCCGTACGCTGGAATGTGCCTCAGCGGTTGAATGAGTTTTGATCCTCCTGGATTACCTGTGGCCGGCAGGTTTGGAATCCATTGAGAATGCTGTTTGCTCAATTGCTCAGTTTCAATTTATTGAATCAAATGGATGCTAAAAAAAAGGGAACCGACCTTTTCAGGTGGTTCCCTTTCTGCCAAAAGGGCTGATTAGCTTAAGGTCGTGTCAAATAACTCTTCGAGTGTCTCTTCCAGAAACTGAAGACTTTCCGGTTCCGGAGCATTCAGCTTCAAAACGATGGTTTCGTATTTATCCGGAATGTCGTTTTCCAGTGTGGCACTGATCAGGATTTTTTCCGGGCCCTGAGCTTCAAAACGGACAGTCGGACGGAGAGCAGAAAAAACTGATTTTTCTTGCTCTATGTCAATTAGATTTACAAGAATTCCTGGCTGCTTGGTCATCGTATGGATGGAAGTTTCCAGATATTCGGACTCGATTTTCAGTTGTAAATTATCCTCTTCCAGCTCCCGGCTCAGCTCGGCAAGACGGTCTGCAAAACTTCGTAACACATTTCTGGGCGTCGTATAGTCCGGTTTTGGTTCTGCTTTTTGTGGGATGGTCGGTTCAGCTTTCTTTCTTTTCATGAGTTGATGATATTTAAGTTTTACTCAATATAACGTTTGTTGTTGCACATTTCCAAACGGCCACTTGTTCCGAATATTCTGAGGGAGAGAAAAAAAGGCTCAGAAACCAGCTAATGCGATCAGTTCAGATAACCCAATCTTCTCTAAAACCATGCCGGAAAATCACGGATCAAAAATTCAATTGAATACCAATTGAATTGCCTTCCCAAAGATTCATCCGAAAGCAGAACCTTGCGTTACCACTTATACAAAAATACCAGCCCTCCATCAGGAGAACTGGTATCCCATCGTTCAAATATTCGAAATCCAGGCTTTGATCAGGGTTGAAAAGTCTGATCCCACAAAGCCTTTTTCCTAACGGACTGTCACCGGATGGACTGTCATACCGTCTGAATTGCGGACTTTCACCCAATACTGACCTGCATTTACCGACGAAGGGAATGTCACTTCCTTCTGGCCGGCAACCGTTTGATTCATTGAGAATGCAACCTTACGGCCCAGTACGTCGGTTATGTCCAGTTCTGTATCCTCTCCTGAACACACCAAAGTAAAGACCTGGTTTGTCACCGGATTCGGATACAGAAGCCGGGTCATCCGGGAAACCAGATTCTTACCACCTGTTACAGAGGCTGGATTCAGAATCAGTTCAAATCGGATGGGATTCAATTCTCCGTCACTGTTCGCAGCAAAACTGTATTCCGTACCTGCCTGAATCAATGTCAGAGTTCCAAAATGATTGTCTTTCAGGTACACTTCTGTATTCTCCAGAAACATTTCTCCTTCCGGAAAACCGAAGCTGAAAGAACCGGTTCTTCCATGATAATCCATAGAAAGTCCGATCGTGCGGGTTTCCGTGATCGGGGCTATGCTTTCCAGCAGGCGACCGGCGTTTCCTTCTGACCGTATCGAGAATTCTGCATTGGTACCTGGGAATATTTCAAGATCCCGGTTCTGGTCGAAGCCATCGGTTGAACCCTCTTCCATTTTCACCATCGCATCAAACTGATAACCTGGTGCATTGACGGAAGTCAACCGTATTTTGAGTTGGTTGCCGGCAGCAGTTGCCGTCCGTAAAAAGGTAGCAGAACTGGTGGTCACTTTGGCCGACTCTTTTACACTCAGATTGGTAACGTACGTTCCGGGAGTCGTGAGCCGGACAAAAAACGACTGTCCGCTTGGAATCAGATTCGGATT